>Ga0302270_10000716_pt1 | contig 34836 bp, 28 predicted proteins | sample III_Bog_E2_3_FD_198773 | JGI IMG/M metagenome (GOLD analysis project Ga0302270, IMG submission 198773) | Peat permafrost microbial communities from Stordalen Mire near Abisko, Sweden - III_Bog_E2_3 | ecosystem: Environmental > Terrestrial > Soil > Wetlands > Peat | place: Sweden: Abisko... | reverse complement strand
TCATCTTCAGGCACTTCGGCGGAAACCCAAGTGGCAGAATCGCTAAGCTATTGGGGCGCAGCAAGGTTCCGCATCACCTATCGCAGGTTGTAACTGGCTAAATGGCAATGTCATGAATTGGAACCGATTTTTGAGGTCTCTGGTCCGGCAACCTGTCTGACGTTGGTTCACCAAATCCTGAATCGGCAAGCCCGCCAAAGAAATTGAGCGAGCTTGCCTCCCCCAAGGAGATGCTATGAAATTCAAGAGTCTCGTGAGTCTGATGCTGGCCGCACCTTTGGTTGTGGCTACGAGTGCTTCAGCAGGGTCGTGGTCGAAACAGACCACCCTGGCCAGCAGCGCATACCAAGGCACAATCGGGCTGGACGCATCCGGCAACATGACCAGCGTCTGGTACCAGGATAACGCGCCCAATGGTTCGGCTATCGATGAAATCTGGGCCAGCACCGCCGCATTCGGTCAACCCTGGTCCACGCCCGTAGACGTATCCGGAAATATTGGCACAGCGTCACCCAACGTTTCGGTGCGCGTTAGCGCCGCCGGCAACGCTACATCTGTCTACACCAATCCGACTCTGGGAACGGTCTACAACGATAAGCCGGCTGGCGGCAGCTGGGGCGCGACCCATGCGACCAACGGCGCCAACCAGTTTTACGTCAGCAATGACGCTGGAGTCGAGGGGATGGCTTCGAGCACGGGCGGTGCGCGCCCCACCTCGTCGACGATCTCCGCCCAGGTGCGGCCGGTGGGCGGCGCCTGGAGCACTCCAACCATCCTTGCGGCCCAGCCGCATCTGGCCCTTGACGGCGCGACCATCGGTCCGGATGGAACGATGGCAGTTGCCTGGGAGAGCTTCGACTCGACCTGCGGCTCTCGCACCTGCAAGACTTCGAACTTTGTTCTTCATGTTTCGACACTTGCCCCCGGCTCGCAGACCTGGGTCGACTCGGGAGGGATCATGGGGCCGGACGCAACGCAGCACTTCGTCCAGCTTGCCGCCGACTCCGTGGGAGATCTGGGCGTGATGGGGCTCGAAGCAGGCAACGTGGTATCCAAGGTCAGGCATGGGGCTACTTGGAGTTCCACAGTCATCGTGATTTCAGACTCAGGATTTCAGTTCTCCGCCAGCTCGACCTCTAACCGCATCTTCTTCAGCGATACGGCCGGGCACGCAACGCTGGTGGGCTGGGGGGACATTCATCTCGAAACCCTGGCGGCCATCGACGGCAATCTCACCAACAACACCTGGGGTTCACCCACCACAATCTCCGGCTCAGATCAATCTCCGGGCTACTTTGACTTCCTGATGAGCTCATCGGGCGCCGCCATCGCGTTTTATCCGCTGTTGGATTTCGACGGCGCTGGGAATACAGAATGGCGCGCCATAACCCGGCCTGGAGCAGGCAAGCCCTGGAATGCGCCCGCAACCGCAGGGATCTCATTTGAAGGCAGCGGCACTCCCGACAGCATTGCTGTTGACGGTGCGGGCCAGGCGGCCGTGGTCTTTCATGGATTGACCTCGGACTATTTGACGAACGTTCTCTACACCAATACCTACAAGCCCTGAGCCACAGGGAATTGTACTCGTAACAACGCCTCGCTCAGGAACCATTTGCGCGGGGCGTTTTTTTGATTGGGACCTGGGGCCTTTCATTGGGGCTTTGCCTCAGTCGATGATGAAGAGGGGCTCGCCACCGGTTCATCAAGGCGAGTGACGTGGACGCTGGCCTGCGTTTCAGGCACGGAGCCATCGTTGACCTGAACCTCGGTGGGCTTGCCCTGGATGAGGATACGCGCGGTCACGTCCCTGCGAGCGGGAACGCGAACGCGCTGGCTGACGGAGCGCACCTCGGAGCCGGAGCCGGAGCGGACGATGACTGGAACTTCTGCGGCCGCGTAACCGCCATTGACGATTTTGACCGCGACCAGCCAATTGTCCGCCGTGGCGTTCGTAGGAAAGACGCCCTGGATGCTCAGGTCGGGCAGTCCCTTGTCGGCATCGACCCAGTCGGCGAAGAACCAGGAGAGATCGGGGTGGGCTTCGGAGTCTTCGAGGAGTTTCTCGAACGCTCTTGGAAGGGCAGCATTGTTCGCCTTTAGCCCGGCTGAGAGCGCCTGATCGCCTGCGAGGTCGCGGAGCATCCATAGAACGTAGGCGGCCTTGGTGCGGTAGTAGACGGGCGAGATGGCCTGCGACAGAGGCTGGCCGGGGCTCTCGCCGGGGCTTGCCGGCTCGGCCAGGGCCAGGGCGGCGCGGCCGGATTCTAGAGTGCCCAATGCCTGTTCGCGCCCGTGCTGTTTTTCCACCCACAACGTGCCCATGAAGGCTGCCACTCCCTCATCGAGCCATGCGGGATGCGGCTGGCGAGAGTCTGGCGCTGCGAACCAGGCGTGGGTGAGGGCATGAACCAGAGCGCCATCCAATGCCTCCGTTTTCGCTTTCGGGCCGGGTTCTTTGAGCGGAGTGGCCAGCAGAGAGCCAGTCTCGAAGGGGGCGTCGCCATCGGCTGGCAGGTCAAGCAGTGTGAGCAGGGAGCGGGGCTGCCGGCCTAGCCAGCCTTCAAGGAATGGCTTGACCTCACCGGCTGCCTCAGTCCAGAACTCGACGGAGATGTCGTCTTCCGGCAGGGTCCACGCAGCGAGATTGGGGCCAAGATGGGGGGTGCGGATGGCAGCAAAGAGGCTGGGAGCTTCGAAGCCGAGGATCGTGCTGCCCGAGTCCGCTGTCGCAACGCCATTCACCTCCTGGCTCTGATCCAGCGCGCTGGATGGCTCAGTGACCGCCAGCGAGAGTAGATGGCCGTTGACAAGGGCGACGGTGGGGGACTGGCCATGGGGAAACTCGACGGTGAGGCGCAGACGAAACTGTGCTCCGGCTATCCGGAGCTTGTGTTCGCCCATCTCGTCGAAGAGGCGCGCGCCGTCACCGAGCATGACCGGGACGCTTGAGACCGGGTACCAGACGACGTTGCCAAATCCGCGCAGGCCGGTGAAAGGTAGGCTGATCTGGTCCCACTCCGAGTGGCGGGCCGCTTCCGCTGGAGCGCCAACGGCCTCGAGGCGCCGGGCGGAGAGAGCGACCTTGCCGGAGTAGGTCACATCGAGCTTGAGGCTTTGGCCGGGGCCGAGCGGCTGGGCAAGAGGGACAGCCGCCTCGTGTAATTGGCCGGTGTGGTCGGCATCGGAGTTGAGCGTGGCTACCGGGAAGACTGTGTCTTTCCCGTCAAGACGGATGCGCTCCCAGTTGAGCGAGGAAGAGATTTGCAGGGGAACGTGGGCTAGGGGGGATTTGCCGTCGTTGCGCACGGTGAGCAAAGCTCGGACGCTGATTTGCTGGCCGTCAGGGATGAGATGGACGTCGAGGTCGAAAGCGGTGAAGGTGACAGCCTCGCGCTCGGCCACCTGCTGTGGGGTCAACTCGCCTTCGGCGGCAGGCAATTGGACAGGTGGTCCGGATCGGGTGGTGGTCGTCTGGCCGTTTTCATCTGTGGAGCGTGAGAAGATGACTTTTCCCTGGTGAGGCTGGTCCGGCGGGGCTGGAGTCGCCTGCTGCGCGGCCGGAGGTGGGTCTGGGGCGGTCTGCGCCGAACAATAGAGAGCCGACTGATTGAAGACGATCGCAGCCACTAACGCCGCAGTTTTGAAAGGGCTCGGCTTTAGCCCTGCCGCCAGTTGGCCAAAAGGAAGGTTGGGCTTCAGCCCCCGAGGGAAGGGGTTTTCCATCGCCAGCATTCCCTCGGTGGCTAAAGCCATCCCCCACGATGTACGATTTGCGGCACGGCTGAAGCCGTGCCCTTTCAAAGCCGCAAGGCTTTCGGCAGTGCACGAAGTCCGGGCATAGGACAGCTTCATGAACCCAGGCCTTTCTGCTTCTTTGGCTTTGACGCACTGGCGGGAATGGAGACTGCTCCATCGCCTCGGCGTGCGGCAAGCCGGCGCTGGCGAAAAGCCTCATAGAGAACAACCGCTCCGGCGGCGGAGACGTTGAGGGAGCTCACGCCGCCCGCCATTGGAATCCGCAGCAGGTAGTCGCAGCTGCGGCGGACCAGGTCGTGAAGACCAGCTCCCTCGCGCCCCAACACTACGACGCAGTCGCCGGTCAGATCGAACTGGTCGTAGTCGCACGTGCCGCGCTCGTCGAGTCCGATGATCCAGAGATTCCTTCGCTTGAGTTCTTCGAGGGCGCGGACCAGGTTCACAACGCGCGCGATGCGCAGGTGCTCGGTGGCGCCGGCGCTGGCCTTGACGGCAACGGGGCTCAAGGGGGCCGAACGTCGCTCGGTCAGCAGCACGCCATCCACCCCGGCTCCGTCGGCGACGCGCAAGAGGGCGCCGAGGTTCTGCGGATCTTCTACGCCATCCAGAGCAAGCAATAGCCGGGCCGCGCTGCTGTTGGCTGGGTCGGGCGCGTAGAGATCCTCGATGGAGAGAGATTCCAGCCCCCGGACCAGTGCCACGACGCCTTGGTGGGTTGGCGTCTGAGCGAGTTGCGTCAACTGCTCCCGCGTCTCCTGGCGGACGCGCAGACCGGCCTCGCGGCAGAGGGCGACCAGGCGTTCCAGGCGCTCGTCGTGCCGCTCGCGGGCCACCAGAACCTGGTCAAAGCGCCGCCGGCCAGCCTTGACTGCCTCCTCGACCGGATGCAACCCGTAGAGAACTTCCATAAAAGATAGTGTAGAAGATGGACCAAGACAGGTCCGTTGGAGCCGGTTCTTGCAACGGAGCGGGACGCGCTACATACTGGGGCTGTCTGGAGACTCATGAGTCCTTCGGCCATCAAGTCGTTTACTGCCGTTCTCGAGCCGGACCAAACCCGGCTGCGCTGGGTGATTGCGCGGGTCCCCTTCGATCCGGCGAAGGCCTGGCGGGAGCGGCGAGGCCTGCGGGTGCGCGGCGAGATTCTTTCTATGAAAAGCAAAACCGGGTCTGCAAGAGACAAGGTCGGCGGATTTGCCTTTCGCACCTCGCTCTTTCCCGATCCTCGCGGGGAGAGATACTACCTGCTGGTGAACAAGAAAATGCAGTCTGGGGCAGAGGCCACGCTCGGTTCGCAGGTTCGGATTCGGCTGGAACCGGACCTGGAAGAGCGCTTGGTGGTGATCCCGCAGGAGTTGACCCGCGCGCTGAAGGGCGACCGCCGGCTACCAAAGTGGTTCGCCGGATTGAGCGACTCGATGCGCAGAGAGATCGGCGCATGGGTCTCCGAGCCAAAGAGCTCCGAGAGCCGCCAGAAGCGCGCTGAAATGATGGCCGAGCGGCTACTGCTCACCCTGGAGGGCGAGACGGAGCTGCCGCCGATTCTGCATGCCGCCTTCCTGCGTCAGCCACTGGCGCGTACCGGCTGGGAAGCGATGACACCGGTGCAGCGGCGCGGCCATCTGCTGGGCATCTTCTACTACCAGACGGCCGAGGCCAGAGAGCGGCGGGCGGCTAAGGCGGTCGAAGAGGCGTTGCGCGTGACCCGACGAAAGTCGGAGAACTGCGGGTAGGCTGCTAATGAGGTTGGTTAGAGGTCGTTGTTGACCACATCTCAGTATCGAAATGTGTGGCGCCCGCCACGCCCTTTTTGGTCCAACTTAACAAAAGTTAAAGATAATCCGGGAATTGAGGCCCATTTTGTGCAGAACTCGGCGGCGGCTCTCACGTCTAATGGAATGAGATGAGTACATTCTCCGCTGTTCTCCCTCTTTTCGGTTCGGCTTCCACCACTGCTCAAGACGAACAGGTGCGGCAGGAGAACCTTGCCGTTTCCGCAGGTCTGAAGCGCCAGGACGCCGGGTTGCTGGACGAGCTGATTGTCCTTTATCAACACAGGCTGATGCGCTATCTGCTCTACTTGACGGGAAACCGCGAGATGTCCGAGGACCTCTTCCAGGAGGTCTGGATGCGGGTTCTGGTGCGTGGAGCGCAGTTCAACGGCAAGGCGCGCTTTGGCACTTGGCTCTTCACCATCGCCCGCAACCTGGTGATCGACCAGCGGCGCAAGCGGACCATGGCCAGCCTGGACGAGCTCTTTGAGGGCGGCAGCGAAGATGACCGTCCGATGGCCTTCGAGGTTGCTGGAGATGATCCAACACCGTTTGACCGCTTCACGAATCTTGAAGACCGGGAACGGATAGTGGGGGCGTTGATGGAGCTGGACACACTTTATCGCGAAGTGCTGGTACTCCGCTTCCATGAGGAGCTGTCGCTGGACGAGATCGCCAAGATCACGCGTGCGCCGCTTTCTACTGTGAAATCAAGACTCTATCGCGGTCTGGCCGCGATCAAGCCCAAACTGGAGCACGGCCGCCTCCGCCGTCAGGCACCCGCAGTGCGGACCGAGTTGGCGAATGCGGCGTTGAGGCCGCTATGAAGCCAGGCGAAGGCGCCGAGGATGACCACGATCTGGTTTCGGCTCTCTGCGGAAAGCAGGCAGACCGGGAGTGCACCGTGGCCTGGCGCACGCGCCGGGTGGTGAGCGCCTCGCAGGGTGTAATGCAAGAGCAGAAGGCCGGAAGGCAACGGTGCCGTTCTGTGGCGCTGGCGGCCACGCTGGTGATTCTACTTGTACTGGGCCCCCTGGTCTGGTGGATCGCCGACACTTTGATTGAAGAGGAGCACGTCACCGGTCTGCTGGGCCAACTCAGCGTGTGGATCATCTTCTTCAGCACGGCTCTTCTGGCTTCGGTGGTGCTGGCCGGCTGGTTGCGGCGTAAGTCCTAAACTTAACATTTCTTAACAAATCGCATTCGCGCGCGCAACTTCCCGAATTTCTCCTCCGTCCATTCAAGTAGAGTTCAAGCTTTTCTTGATCGACTGAGGGCCCTCTAGTCCAGGGATTGCCTATGCGAAGTCCAGAATCCATTACCGTCAACGACGATGAGCGGGTAATCCCGGTGTGGTCCATTGTGGTGGCCGCTGCGGCATTTGTGCTGGTGGAGTACTACTTCTGGTGGGTTTTGCCGCCAACCCAGCATCATCTGCCGCCGCTCGGCCTCAGGGTCTATTTGAATCTCTCCTGGGGATTGCTGGCCGCAATCTATTTCCTCATGGTCGGCTACGTCAGCAAGGACGCTCCGCGGCGGGCCATGAGCACCCGATTCTGGATCGCCATCTGCCTGGTCATGCCGGGCGGCATCGGGGCAGTCCTTTATTTCCTGCTGCGCCAGCCGGAGGTTTCACGGTGCCCGGCCTGCTCGACACAGGTGCAGAGCGACTTCCACTTCTGTCCTCAGTGCAACTACCAGCTTGAGGCTAACTGCGGCCACTGCTTCCGCACGGTGCGCACTACGGACCAGTTCTGCACGCAATGCGGCCATGAGCTGGCCGTGGACCACCTGCCGGCCCGGCTGAGGGCTATGGGCGAGTAGGGCGGGACGCTTGTTGTGTCTCGAGTTGTTCTGGCCGCGCCAACGCGTCAATCCGGTCGACAGTCGATCCAAAAAACGACCGCGATCCAGCGTGTTTGGAGCGCTTTGATCACGCGCGTTCAGTAAGTCACCTCTCCCGGGAAGTGGGCGGCCGTCGCTGCTTGCACGAGCGGACGAGTAATCATTGGTGATATAGGTCACCAGGGGTCAATTCTCCTCACACTTCGCTAAGTTCTCATTCTTGAAGAGATAGGTGAATTGACCAGGTCGAACCAGCAGCGCCTAACACACCTAACACTAAATTAACTTGACACGAGGCAAAAAGGGGGGGGTAATCTTCCTCTCAGTAAAAATGGGCCCATTCTCAGGAACAGATCCTAAGTGCTTTTGTGTGCTAGATTGCTGTAGCTCTTCCTCTTGATTTGCGATTGCTTCTTCAGTGGTTCGCATTCTGCCCGTCGTGGACAAATGTGGAACCAGTGAGCCGCAACTGAAACCGCAGGTACGGTCCTGTGGGGTGGTGGATCGCATCTCGCTGCAGGTCCTGCCGTCTTGCGGTGTCGCCAGCTGACCGATCAGGTCATGAAAGGAAAGAGGAAAGACAATGCGAAATTCTCCCCCAATGAAATCATTGAAACGGCTATTTTGCCTCGCTACGGTGGCGTCCGGAGCACTGTTGTGCGCCCAGATGCCGGCGGGGTTGCACCGACCTGCAGCGGTACCAGACGGCTATGTGGTCACTCCGTTTGGCTATTACCATCCGTCCTGCGTGGTACATTTGGCAAAAGGCGATACTGTGGTCAATGACGGACCCGCCATCCAACATGCTGACGGAACGTTCGATAACATTCCGGCTTGCAATTACCCGCGTTACACGGCCCGCGGAGAGGTTGTAACAGCAGGCGCCGCTGAGCTGCCCACAATCAGTTGGAGCTGGATTTAAACGATATATGCCACGACGAATACATCGTACGGCGGAGTTATTGAAACCTGGAACGTGCCGCCAAATCCAACATCCCACGACGGCCAGACCGTTTATTTCTTTCCCGGCTTGGAGGGCGGTCTGACAATTCTTCAGCCCGTGCTGGGGTGGAACGCAGATTTTGGCAATGCATGGGGCATTGCCAGTTGGCAGGCTGGCGCCCAAGGAAGCGGCATCGCTATCGAGAGCACGCCGAGGCGCGTCAGCGTGGGCGATCTCATCGTAGGCGAGGTGATGTCTAACTGTAGCTCGGGGACGCTTAGCTGCCCCACGTGGTTTGTTATGACAGAGGATGCTGGCAAGGGCAGCACAACGCTACCCAGCACCACCAGCTACGGACAAACATTTTATTGGGCGGCTGCCGGCACGTTGGAAGTCTATAATCTTGTCCAGTGCAGCGATTACCCCTCGAATGGCTCACTCGCTTTCAACGGAGCGCTGTATGACAATAATTTCGAGCCGATCAATGTCCCCGGTTGGTCGCTGGAGGTGTGGCCGAACCTCACGCCGCAATGCAATTATGGCGGGCAAGTGGCGGGAGTGACACTCGACTACTGAGAGAATTGATGGCTAACTAACCGAACGGGCACTGCTAAACGGCCCGGGAGAGATTTCTGCCATGCAAAGACAAAGCGTGCCTGTTATCTTCGTAGCACTACTTGCAATCAGTGTTGGCCTTGGCGGTGCGCGTGCGCGCGCCGCCACGCCAACCTTTACGATCTCTGCCTCCAATGTAGCCATGCCCACCAGCGGCAATGGCTCCATTCCGATCGCGCTAACTTCGGTCAATGGCTACGCCGGCAACATTGCCATCACTGATTGCTCCGCAACGAATTCGCCGGCGGGAGCCAAGTTACCTACGTGCGCGGGGTTCGGGGGACCATTAGGTTTTGCACTGACCGCGAATGCGACAGTGAAAGGGAGTCTCCTTCTTATTCCGCCCGGCGGGGTTCTGCCGCCCTCTGCGGCCAGCCTGTCGCATCGTCTGGTCCATGGAGGGGCGGCAGGTTTGGCGCTGGCCAGTGTGCTGTTGTTTGGCCTCAGTGGACGGCGGCGGGCAGCGCGCTGGCTCATATTGGCCTTGTTCGCTTTGGGTACGCTGACAGGTCTGGCGGGGATAGGCGCGTGCGGCGGCAACAGTAATGCCATGACGCCGGGGACCTATTCCTATGCCATTACGGCAACGGACAATAAAACAGGTACGTCCCTGAGCACATCGAGCAGCGTGATTGTGCCCTAAGCGGCATGTAGCTGAAACAGGGGGCTGGGGTCGGGCGTAGGGATTGCTTGCCTATATCTCCAGGCATAGAGCGTCTGGAGATGTGCGGCACCCAATCTGCTGGGAGGGTCGTGGTCGCGTCGTGATTGACCAAGCCGCGCTGCCTTCCTAAAATCAAGCTGCATTCCTCGTCCGCCCGTATGACCCTTTCCGCGCTCATCATCGACGACGAACAACTGGCTCGCGAGGAGCTTGCCTACCTGCTTGCCCAGGTGGGCGGGGTAGAGGTGCTGGCCTGCGGAGCCAATGGCATCGAGGCCGTGGACCTGATCGAGGAGCACCATCCCGACATGGTCTTTCTCGATGTGCAAATGCCGGGGCTGGACGGCTTCGCGGTGATCGAGCGGCTGTTGGCACGTCGGGCTAAGGCGAATGGGAGTGGCGCGCCCCAGGCGCAGTTGGCCCCACCGCAGGGGTCGCTGCCGCAGATTGTCTTTGCCACGGCCTATGACCAGTACGCGGTGCGCGCCTTCGACGTGAATGCGGTGGATTACCTGCTGAAGCCCTTTGACCGCACGCGCGTCGAGCAGGCCGTCGAGCGGGTCCGGGGACGGCTGTCTGGGAGCGCATCAGATGGGCATGGGGGCGCGCTGCCGGAGTCTCAAATCGATGCCCTGTTGCGTCTGCTGAATCGCACGCAGGGAGCCGCACGAACACCACAGCCTGCCAAACTTATCGTCCAGGCGCAGAGCCGGTTGCTCTTGATCGATCAGGCCGACATCTGCTTCGCGGCCATCGACGAGGGCGTGATTCGCGTGGTGACACAGAGCTTCGAGGGAAGCTCCAAGTGCCGCACGCTCGAAGAACTGCTCGATCTGCTTGACCCGGCCGTCTTCTGGCGCGCCCATCGCGGCTTTGTGGTGAATATCAACCACATTCGCGAAGTGGTGCCGTGGTTCAAGTCGAGTTATCAGTTGCGCATGAACGACAAAAAGCAGACTGAGATTCCAGTCAGCCGCAACCAGACCCGGCGCCTGCGTGAACTGTTCAATCTGTAGTAAAACAGTGATTTGAAGTCAAAAAATATCTTGGTTCAAATTGCGTAACTTTAGTTGATATTTCATCACTTTAGACCAGGCAGTAGGATCATATCGGATCCTCTGAGTCTCTGTTGACACGCAATGCGTAACGAGATAGGATGAGAGAAGTATTTGGACTTCAAGCGTAAACGTCCCACCCCGGTTGGCAGCCAATCGGGGTGGTCGCATTTTGGGCGCAAGTTGCCGACACTTCACATACATACGGACGAGTCCGGGAATTTTGACTTTTCCCAAAAGGGCTCACGCTATTACGTTTTTGCCGCTGCTTGGACCTATCATCGTGCCCCGCTAGCTATGAGTCTTGCCGCTTTGCGGTTCGAACAGATAAAAAACGGGCACGGGAATCACTCAGCTCGTTTCACGCCTGCGAAGACTCGCCTTGGCTGCGCGACCGCATAATCTCAACGCTCTTGAGTCATGCGCCATGGTCCTTTGCAGCGTTGGTTGTGGAAAAGGTCAAAGTCAATCCATCGATCTATGATCCGCAAGACTTTTACCCCAAGTTTCTCACGATGGTCCTGCGATTCACACTTAGGGGCCGTATTCGCCCGGGCACATCTCAAATCCTGATCTACACTGACACGCTCCCGATTACTCAGAAAAAGCGTGCAAAGTCAGTTCAGACAGCGATCAAGAAGTCCTGCCAGACTGAACAGCCCCACATTCCTTTTCATGTCCTGAATCACCGCCGTGAAAGCAACGCGAGGCTGCAAGTGGCCGATTACTGTTGCTGGAGCGTTTGTCGCAAGTGGGAGCACGGAAATACCGATGCCTATGACCCCTGAAGGCAAGGCTGGCCGCCACTGAGATCGACCCGATGTCTCGCGGAGATGGAAGAGAGTACTACTGAGCCCCACACAACATCAATCTTCGTCAGCCTGTTCACTTGTACTCAGTCGTATCTCTCGAAGACAATCTGCTTTTTATGCCAGCCGAAACCGGTCAACAGCTCGCGAACGCCGGAGACCATGAAGTTGAGGCCGCATATGTAGGCGTAGATGTCGAAGTTCAGCTCCGACTGCACCCGGCTGGGGTCGACCGGCGTCGCCGGCAGAGGCTGGCCGAGGCGCGCGGCGCGTTCCTCGACGATGCGAGTGATGTGCTCCTGAACGTGGCCACGCAGCCCAGTCCAACTCTCATCGGCGCGGCTCAGTGTGGGCAGATAGTGGAAGTTCGGGTGTTGCGCGGCGAGGGCCTCGAACTCCGCACGATAATAGATGTCAGTCTCGTAACGAGTGCCGTAGACCAGCCAGATTTGCTTGCCGTCGCTCAAGTCTTGGCCATCATCCGGAAAGAGAGCCTGGAGGTAGCCGCGCATCGGCGCTACGCCCGTGCCTGTGGCCACCAGGATCGAGTCGGTGATGGGTTCATGCAGGATGAAGTGCCCGTGAGGGCCATGAATCTTGATCGTTCCGCCGATGGGCAAGTCAGGCAGGTCGGCCAGGTGGTTGGAAAAGAAGCCCTCCTCAACCCGGTTGACGCACAGCTCGAAGTGATTGCCTTTGGGCGCCGATGCGATCGAGTAGGCGCGCGTCTGCTGCTTGCCTTTGTCGTCCAAAGCCACGCCGGAGACGAATTGGCCGGGGGTAAACGCGAAGTTCTCAAGGTCGTCGAGGACGAAGTCGAAGTGGTAGCACTGGGCGACTTCTGAGATGCACTCTTTGCGTTCAAGACGCGCGGTAAATAGCTCACGGGGCAAGGCAGTTCTCTCTAGGGAAAGGATTTAGCCCGCAAGATGGGCTAGCGCCAGTATCGCCAGTGAAGGCTGGAGCTGGCAAGCGAGGTGCGCGTTCACCCTATAATTGATTGGACGCCGCAGAAGAGCCCTGGGGGCCTTTCGGCTGCTAAAGCTCGTTCATTTGAGGAAGCCATGGCCGCACTGCTTGAAGCGATTACCGTAAAGCGCAAGATGTACTTCGAATTTGAAAACACACCTTACTACTGCATGGATGCCGAAGTCTCGACGCCCACGGCGCGCGGCGGCCAGACGCTGGTCCGGCTGAAGATGCGCAACCTGCTGACACGGGCCGTCTTCGACAAGACCTTCAAGGCAGGCGAGAAGTTCAAGGAACCGGATCTGGAGCTGGTCGAGGCGTCGTATTTGTACTCAGACGGCGAGGGCTCGCACTTCATGGATCAGGAGAGCTTCGAAACGCATACGCTGAACAGCGACATGATGGGCAATGCGCTGGAGTTGCTGGTCGAGGGCGAGATCATCCAACTGCATAAGTTCAACGGCAACCCCATCGGCCTGCTGTTGCCCGAGAAGGTCGAGTTGGAAGTTGTCTACACAGAGGGCGGCGCGCGCGGCGACACCAGCGGCAACGTGACCAAGCTGGCGCGCCTCCAGACCGGCCTTGAGATCAAGGCGCCGCTCTATATCGAGGTGGGCGAAAAGGTGAAGGTCTACACCGAGACGCGTGAGTTTGCTGGCCGGGCTTGAGCGGGACCGTCCCTTGTCTGCTTAGACCACCCCGGCGCTGAAGGCGAGCGCTTTTGCTTCGCGCAGGGCGGCCATCGCGTCGCCGGTGGGAAGAAACTCCATCGCTACATTGCGGCGGTAGTTGAGCTTGGCCAGCCTGCGGAAGATATTGCTGTAATTGATCTCGCCGGTGCCGGGCTGATGGCGGCCGGGCACGTCGGCCACATGGATCAGGCCGATCACGTCGATGTGGCTTTCGAGCTTTTCGATCAGGTTGCCCTCCGCGACCTGCTCATGGTAGATGTCGTAGAGAAACTGGACCTGCGGATGGTTGACGGCGCGTACAATCTCGATGGCTTCCACCGCCGAGGTGAGAAAGTAATTTGGATTCTCTTCCTGGTCAATGCACTCGAGCAGCAGACGCACCGGCTGACCGTCGATCTCGCGTCCGTTGATCAATCCGGCGGCTCGTCTGAGCGTCTCTACGGCGGCCTGTTGCTGCGCCTCGTCTGCGAGCCCCGGAATTACATTTCCTGAGAGGACGATCATGGCTGGGCATCCGAGGTTCTCCATCGGCGTGAGAGCCTGGGTGAGTTCGGCGAGGAAGGCGTCGCGGCTGGCGGGGTCGGCCACGCCGTGAACAAGGCCGGCTGTCGCGTCGAATTTGATGCCCAAACGCTTGCGAGCAGCGTAGGCGCTCGAAAAATCGGCCTCCTTCCAGTCGCGGTACTCCCCCACAAGTTCAACGTTGCTGTAACCGGCCTCGGCGACTTTGGCCAATCGCTCTTCAAAGGGCAGATCGGTGAAGACCGTCCAGAGCATGATGGAAAGTGGGAAGGCTTGCGCCTTCGGTGTTGCGGCTTCGCTTGCGGTGTTGAGTTTGGGTGCAGCCGCGGCCCCTGCGGCCATGGCCAGCGATTGAACGAAGGTGCGTCGATTCACACGGCCTCCTATCGAGCTTTGATGGAGCGGCACAGCTCCTTCCAGTCCTTCTCGGTCTGGTCAGCGTAGGCTGAGCCGAATTTGGCCAGGGCTTCTGCGAAGCCGTCGCCGGAGCCGATATAACCGGCCAGGATCATCGGATCGCCGGAGCGGGCGTGGCCGCGGGCCAGCAGCTCGCCGCAAACCTCGGCATACGCCTCAAGTCCTGCGCCGGCCAGGTCTTCCAATTCGATGGAACCCTTGTGGTCGTTGAGCTGGCGGACAAGGTAGTCGCGCCCGCCAAAGTGCGTCCAGCCGAGGAAGGGGTCGGACTGCGCCTGCATCGCCTTCTGGCCTTCGGCGGTGCGCTGGCCGTTGTGGTGGGGCGGTCGCGCGTCAGGCAGATAAGGCGCGTAGGCAGAGGCCGGCTCCTCCTTGATCTGAAGGAAGAGCGGGTCATTGGGTCCATTGCCCTCAAAGTAGACGCAGTAGTCGCGCAGGCCCACCGAGCCGGTGCCGACGACTTTGAAGGCAACATCCACCGGGCGATAAAACGACAGCAGATGCTGGCGCTGCGGCTCGAGCATCTGGCGATAGGGGCCGAGGGCGGCCAGAACGGCAGCAGCCTGGGAGTTGGTGACGCGCGTGAGGATCGGTTTGACTTCTTTGAACCGGCGGTCCGCACCAGGTTTGCCGGGTGCAGGCTCGGTGAGCTGCTCCACCGTGTGCATTGGAGTGGCGCGTTCGGCCTTCATCAGCGCCTTGTGGATCGGCGCGACCTGGCTCAGGCGATGGACCTGGAAGCGGCCAATTTCAAGCAGAGGCATCTGGGCAAAGGCGGCGATCTGGGCGGCGTAGCGGGCGACGAACTTCTCCACGGCCAGGTGCGCCGACGCTTCCTTGTGGCCCGACGCGCGGCCGGCCAGCGTCAGCGATGCAGCCATGCGTTTCAGATCCCACTCGAAGGGGCCGCGGATGGTCTCGTCGAAGTCGTTAATGTCGAAGACCAGGCGGCCGTCGGGTGCGGCGTAGGCGCCCAGGTTGCGCACATGAGCGTCGCCGCAGAGCTGACAGACGATGCCGGCGTTGGGCAGCACGGCCAGATCTGCGGCCATCACCGGGACCGCGCCGCGGAAGTAGCCGAAGGGCGACTCGGCCATCAGCTTGTACTTGAGCTTGATGAGCGGGGGCACGCGGCCATGCATCGACCGGGCCAGCAACTCGGCGGCGGGAGTCTTGCGCGCCTTGGGGTTGAGTTCGAAGTGTTGCTGGCGGCCGACCTGCTTGCGCCGCGCCTGTCCTAGACTGCGCCGTTCCTGCGGAGTTGCCCAATGCATGACCCGGAAGATACAACCCTGAGCCAGTATGGCGCAAATCGCTGCGCCGGCTGCTGTTGGGTCGTTTCCCTGCTTCCAGAACAAATCCTCGAAAAATCTACTTGACATCATACACTATGTGTAATACAGTAGTTAATGTACAGTGTATGAGGTACAGCATGACCCTCGCCGAAAACCTCTTCGAGAATCTTCGCCTGGAACTGCGACGCGGCTGCCTGACTCTGGCGGTGCTGGCGCAACTACGCCAGGAGCATTACGGCTACACACTGCGCAAGGCTCTGGCCCTGCGCGGCCTGGAGATCGACGAAAGCACGCTCTACCCGCTGCTGCGCCGCCTGGAAGCCCAAGGGCTGCTGACCAGCGAATGGCGGGAAGAAGAGAAACGCAACAAGCGGTTCTATCGCCTCTCCGGCGACGGCGAGCAGATGCTCGGCCAGCTGCTCGATGAGTGGCGGGCCATCAACACATCCATCGACAACATTTTGTGAGCAATGAAGGAAAATGCCATGGACCTTCTCGATCGTTATCTCGCAGCCGTGAAGAAGCACCTGCCCTGGCAACGGCAGGACGACATCGTCGCCGAACTCAAGGCCAACCTCGAAGCGCAGCTTGAGGACAAAGAGAGCGCGCTCGGCCGGCCGCTCACCGCCGCCGAAGCCGAGGATTGGCTCAAGCAACTCGGCCATCCGATCCAGGTGGCCGCGCGCTATCAACCGCAGCGATCCCTGATCGGGCCGGCCCTTTTTCCTTTCTACTGTTACGTGATGAAGCTGGCGTTCTTCTGGGCCACGCTCATTTATGTAATCGTCATCGTGGTGCAGCTTGCCACCCGGACTCCGAGCCAGATGGACGTGCTGGCGATCGTATTTCGGCTTCCGGACGGGCTGTTGTGGACGGCGACATGGGTCACTCTCATCTTCGCGATCATCGAGTTTGCCGCTTTCCATTGCCCAGGGAAGTTCCCGACGCTCGCGCCTCCCTCCTCTAACTGGTTGCCGAGCGCCTTGCCGCAGATCGATGGGCAGCTTGCCGGTGGAAAGAAGCCGCGGAGCTTCGCCCAGGCCGTTGCCGAGGTGATCTTTGGCTTTCTCTTCCTGGTTTGGTGGTTGCTGGTCCCTCAGCATCCGTATCTGCTGATGGGGCCCGGAGCTGCCTACCTGCATGGTTTGCCCTTCCAGTTGGCGCCGGTCTGGGTGCCGTTCTATTGGTGGGTGGTGGTGGTGAACGTGGCGCAGTTGGCCTGGCGCTCGGCGGGTCTGATTCGCGGAAACTGGCCGCGCCTTCGCACCACGCAGACCATCGTCGTCAGCGCCATCGGTCTGATTCCGCTGGGACTTCTGTTCTCCGTGCCGGATCACGCCTATGTTTTGCTCAAAAATCCAGCGCTCGACCAGGCGCGCTATGGAGCGGCCCTGACCTCGATCAACCTTTCGATCCAGTGGAGTGCGGTGGCGATCTGCGTTATTACTGTTCTGCGGCTGGCCTGGGAGATCGGGCGGATCAGTCTGGATGCCTATCACAAGCGTGTGGCTGCGATGCAGTGAGTGTTTTCAGCGAGCCGCCGAGGGATGGGGCACGGGGTTATATTCTTTCAAGCAGGATCGCTTCGACGTGAGGCGGCGCTTCGCTCCCGGAGGAACTTCCCTTGGCCCGTGCAGCCACCGTTCTGATCGCAACTGTTTCCGCCCTGTCGATCTCAATCCTCTCGTTGGCCGCGGGCCAGGAGCCGGCGAAACCAATGACGCCCGCGAAGCCTCTGACCGTCGAGGCAATCTATGCCCATGGGCCTCTGATTGGGCATCCACCCGATGAACTCACCTGGTCGCCCGACGGCAAGCACCTGACCTATTTGGATGGCGGTGAGCTGGTAGACCTTGACCCCGGCCAGAATCCTGAGAAGCCCAGCGCGTTTGTACTGGTAAGCCGGGCCAAGCTGGCTGCGCTCAGCGGGGCCAGCGCCCCTGAGACGGATCGCGACCATCGCGACCGCTACAAGATGCCCAGCTACCTTTGGGCGCCCGACTCCGCTCATCTGCTCTTCGACTCGAACGGCCGGCTGTGGCTCTACGACCTGCACAACGGCACGGGAGTGGAGATCGGTTTTACCGGGATGGCCTCGGGCGACGACCCCAAGTTCTCGCCCAATGGCGAATCGATTTCCTTCGTCCGCGATCATGGGCTAGCCGTAGTGCAACTGAAGTACCCCAGCCAGCCTGCGATCGCGGTAGCTCCGGCCAAAGATTCGATTCTGAACGGCGAGGTGGACTGGGTCTATGAGGAAGAACTGGAGACACGCAGCAATCAATTCTGGTCGCCGGATTCGAAGAGGCTGGCTTATCTGCAGATGAATGAGTCCAACGTGCCGGCTTATCCGATCACTGACTGGCTTCCCACTCATGCGCGGGTGGAGGCGCAGCGTTATCCGCAGCCCGGCGACCCCAACCCCGAGGTTCACGTCGGCGTAGTGAGCGCGATAGGCGGCAATACGGTGTGGGTGAAACTGCCGATTCATGCGGAGCAGGATTACATTCCCCGCTTCGGCTGGGTTGACTCGAAGACGCTGTGGATCGAGACATTGACCCGCGACCAGAAACATCGCGATCTCTACTTTGCCGAGGCCTCGACAGGGCAGGCGCGGCCGGTACTCCAACTGACCGACGAGAAGTTCCTCGACGACAAATACGACGTTTCAGTGGGCGAAGGCACGATTGTGCTGACGCAATGGACGGACGGCCACAATCATCTCTATCTCTACAGCTACGATGAGATCGACCCGGCTCGCGCAACTGCCAAACTGGTCCGGCAACTGACGCAAGGCGACTTCGAGGTGAGCGAAGTACTGCGCGTGGATCCGGTGGGCAGGCTTGTCGACTACGCCTCGAACGAGAGCAATCCGCTCGATCAGCAAGTGTGGCAGGTAAACTTCAACGGCGAGCGGAAGCAGGTGACTACGGGGAAGGGATCCCATAGCGTAAGCCTCGCGCCAGCGGGCAATGCGTTTGTCGACCGGCAATCGTCGCGCATGGAACCGCCGGCGCTCAAGTTGTGCGCAGCAACGGGCAAGTGCACCGCCTTCTGGTCAACACGAGCGCTTGAGCCCTACAAGTTGCGGGTGCCGGAGCAGTTGGAGGTGAAGGCCCACGACGGAACAACTCTCTATGCAACGCTGCTCTTGCCCGAGGCCCTGGAGCCGGCCGACGCATTCTTGGCTACGGTGCCGCTGATTGTGAACCCTTACGGAGGGCCTGGCTCGCCGTCAGTCGTCAACCGCTGGAATGACAACCTGCTCTTCGACGAACTGCTCCTCCAGCACGGCTTTGCGGTGCTGCATACCGACAATCGCGGCATGGGCGGCCGAGGGCGCGACTTTGCCCAGGCTGCCTGGCATAACTTCGGCGCGGTGCAGTTGGAAGATCAGTTGACGGTGTTGGATGCGGTGCTGGCCCAGCATTCGCAACTGGACCCCAAGCGCCTGGGCTGGTGGGGATGGAGTTGGGGCGGGAGTCTCACTCTTTACGCCATGTCGCACTCGGACCGCTTCAGCGCCGGGGTCGCGGTGGCGCCGGTGACCGACTGGCGCGGCTACGACTCGATTTATACCGAACGCTATCTCAGCCAGCCTTCCGAGTTCGCCGCCGGGTATAAGGATTTTTCAGTGGTCAACTCGGCGGCCAAGCTGAATGGGCGTCTGCTGCTCGTTCATGGAACGGGCGACGACAATGTGCACCTGGCAAACTCCGTGCAGTTTGTCGAGCGGCTCATTGATGCCCAGATTCCCTACGACCTGCAAATCTATCCGCGCAAGACGCACTCGATTGCCGGCCCGGACGTGCGGACACATCTTTACAACCGCATTCTGGCGCATTTTGAGCAGTATTTGAAGCAGACAGATGACGACGAAGCGGCGCAGTGAGCGCGTCTGCCTGTGGACCGCAGCTCTAGACTCTGCGGTGACGAAAGAACTCGTCCTTGTCGCGGCTGGAGCAGTCCGTGCACTCCAGGCAGCAGACGAGGAGCAGGGCCACGCCCACCGAAGCCAGGACGGCGAGGACTTCTTCATGCACCGAAAGCCAGTGAATCAGACTAATCATTGCCTGTACCCAAGAGCATACTCCAAGAACCTGGCCGCTGGATTGCCTCTATTGATCACACGTCCAAGAGAGTTTTCCGGGCCGGATTCCCGGCTCACCACGAGTTTTATCGACATTTTCTTCCAGTTCTTTCTTGCGTTCAAGAGAAGAAACGGCGAATATAAGACACAATGGTAATGAGTCTCAAGCCGGCGGCCGCTCCTGTGGCTGGGGAGTGGCTGGAAGATCTTCAGAGCCTGGAGCAGCAGCCGGAACCTGCTCCGAAAGAGTCTGAGACGGACCCCAAGGCTGACCTCAGGACCGGCCCGCTCTTGAACTGGCTTTTCGTCGATTTGAACTCCTACTTTGCGTCTGTCGAGCAGGATGTGCGGCCCGAGCTGCGTGGACGGCCGGTGGGTATCGTGCCCATGATGGCTGACACAACCGTTTGCATTGCCGCCAGTTACGAGGCCAAGGCCTTTGGCGTGAAGACGGGAACCTTGGTGGCCGACGCCAAGCGGATGTGCCCCGGAATCCATCTGGTGGAAGCGCGCCACGAGATCTACGTCGACTATCATCGCCGCATCGTCGAGGCCGTCGAGAGCTGCCTGCCGGTAACGGCGGTGCTCTCGATCGACGAGATGGCCTGCCGTCTGATGGGCCGGGAACGGCCCCTGCTCAAAGCCATGGAACTTGGCCGGCAGGTCAAGAGGCGCATTCTGGAGCAGGTTGGCCCCATGATGCGCAGCTCGGTCGGCCTCGCGACCAACCGCTACCTGGCCAAGGTGGCCAGCGATATGGAGAAGCCCGACGGCCTGGTGGCGCTGCCCCTGGACATACTGCCCGAGGCGCTGCGCCAGCTCACTCTACGCGACCTGCCGGGGATCGGCGCGCAGACCGAGAAGCGGCTGAACGAAAAGGGCATTCACACCATGGAACAACTGCTTGCATACAACTGCGAACAGGCTGGCGAGCTGTGGGGCTCGGTCTGGGGTGAGCGGCTGTGGCACTGGCTGCGGGGCGAGGACTTCGATATGTCCGAGACCGAGCACCTGAAGTCGCTGAGCCACCAGCATGTGCTCGCGCCCGAGATGCGCACGGAGGAGAAGGCTTGGGCGGTGGCGCACAAGCTGCTGCACAAGGCGGCCATGCGGTTGCGGGCGGCAGATCTGTGGGCCGGCAGCATCGGGCTGGCCATCGGGTTTGCCGTGCCGCGCAGCGACAAGACTCCCATAAGCCGCTTCGGCGTGCCCACGAAAGGATGGAAGGGCGAATTGCATCTGAGCGAATGCCAGGATAATCAAACGCTGATCGCCGCACTACGTCGTCTATGGGAGTCCCGCCCTTCGGGCCAGCACTTCGAGCACCCGTACTTCATCGGCGTGCATTTGAATGGATTGGTGCCCGATCGGCTGCATACGCTGAATTTGTTCGATGGGACGGAAGACGAGCAGAGCCGCGCGCGCCTGCTGGCCGCGATGGACGCGCTGAACAACAAATATGGACTCAGCACGCTCGCTCCGGCCACCATGTTGGTGGCCTTCAAGGCCGCGCCCACGCGTATCGCGTTTCATACCATCCCCGAGATGTTCTGAGCGAAAGCCGCGGTCCATTCCCGCCCTGAAAATTCCTGCTCGAAGTATTTCGTTTGGGCGCATGCATTTAGCAATCCTCTGCATCATTTCCCTTCTCTTTATCAGGCCGGTAACGGTATCATTTTCCAGAACGGAAGTTCATACTGCATAAGTGCGCTTTTGCAGGGGTTGGCCTGAAGGGTAGACCTGACAAGGGCGGGAATCTTGAAGGAATGGGTGTATGGGCATGGAGAATTTGAGGCGGAGCGCGGCGTTTTATTCTGCAATGGGACTGAGCTTGTTGATCACAGCTTGCGGCGGCGGCAGCACAACACCTCCTCCCCCGACGACCTACACCTTGACCGTGAACTCGACCAATCCGGCCAGCGCTGTAGCGATTACCGTCTCTCCGGCCGACACCAGCGGCGCGGCCAACGGCAACACAAGCTTCACGCGCACCTATGATGCGGGGGCTTCCGTCACGCTGACCGCTCCGGCCACTTCGGGCGGCAATAACTTCACTTCGTGGAGCGGTGGCTGCACAAGCGCCACCGTCACCTGCACGGTGGCGATGAACGCCGGAACAACTGTGACCGCCAACTATACCGCTCCGGCGAAGATAACGCCGACGGTAACGGTGACACCCGGCGCCTCCAGCATCACCACGGCGCAGCCACTGGCGGTGAATGTAACGGTCACTGTTCCCGCCGGCGACGCGACACCCACAGGTTCTGTAACACTGACCAGCGGAACCTACACTTCGGCGGCGGCAACATTGAGCAGTGGCGGCGCGACGATCAATGTTCCCGCCGGCTCGCTCGCCACGGGGAGCGATACGCTGACAGTCAGCTATACGCCGGATACGGCGAGTTCCTCAGTCTACAACAGCGCTTCTGGAACGAATTCGGTGACGGTGACCGTTCCGGCGAGAATCACGCCGACGGTAACGGTGACGCCTGGAGCCTCCAGCATCACCACAGCGCAGCCTCTAGCGGTGACAGTTGCGGTGAGCGGCGGCGCCGGCAACCCAACGCCTACTGGCTCAGTAACCCTGACAAGCGGAACCTACACCTCGACGGCGGCGACGTTGAGTAGTGGCAGCGCAACGATCAATGTTCCCGCCGGCTCGCTGGCTACGGGGAGCGATTCGCTGACCGTCAGTTATACGCCGGATACGGCAAGCTCCTCAAGCTACAACAGCGGGACCGGAACATCGCCGGCGGTGACGGTGACACACGTCTACGTACTCACGGTGAACTCGTCCAACCCGGCCAGCGGCCTGGCGATTACCGTCTCCCCGGCGGACAACAATGGAGCGGGCAACGGAACCACGGCGTTCACGCGCACCTATAATTCGGGGGCATCTGTCACGCTGACCGCGCCAGCCACCTCGGGCAGCAATACATTCTCCTCATGGACAGGCTGCACCAGCGCCAGCACCGTCACCTGCACGGTGGCGATGAGCGCCAACACAACCGTGACCGCCAACTACGCCGCCCCGGCAAAGACCACGCCGACGGTATCGGTGACGCCGTCGGCATCCAGCATCACTGCGGCGCAGCCATTGTCAGTGACGGTAGTTGTCAACGGCGGGATCGGCAAGCCGACGCCAACAGGTTCTGTGACGCTGACGAGCGGCAGCTACACCTCGACGGCGGCGACGTTGAGCAGTGGCAGCGCGACGATCAATGTCGCAGCCGGATCGCTGGCCGGGGGTAGCGATACGCTGACCGTCAGCTATGCGCCGGATGCGGCGAGCTCCTCAGTCTACAACAGCGCTTCGGGAACGAATTCAGTGACAGTATTGATCACGCCGACAGTAACGGTAACTCCGTCGGCTTCGAGCATCACCACGGCGCAGCCGCTTACGGTGACGGTTGTGGTGAGCGGCGGCGCAGGCAATCCGACGCCTACCGGCTCTGTAACCCTGACCAGCCCAGGCTATTTCTCCGCTGCGACGACGCTCACCAGCAGCGGCGCAGGGACCGGCAGCGCAACGATCAACATTGCCGCCGGGGCGCTCCCTGCGGGAAACGACGTTCTGAAGGCCACCTACTCGCCCGATTTGGCCAGCGCCTCGATCTACATCGGAAGCTCGGGCACAGCTTCGGCGGTCTCGGTTACCTCGGTGGCCGCGATCACGGTGACTGCGCCAAGCACTTCCCTGGCCGTGACCGACCAGATTCTGGGAATGAACATGGCCGTTTGGAACGATACGACTTTCTCAAACGCTGTTTCCCCGTTCAAGGCTGCCGGCATCAAGGCGGTACGCTGGCCGGGTGGATCGACCTCCGACGACTATCACTGGGAAGGCACCAGCAACAACCCATTGGCCCCCAGTATGTGCCCCACCGGCAGTTACGCCTTCCCGACCTCTACGTTTGCGAACTTCGTCAACGATCTGGCAGTTCCGGCCGGCCTGGATATTGCGCTCACAGCGGACTACGGCAGTGATCCAGCCTGCACTGGTGGCGGCTTACCAAGCGAGGCCGTTGCATGGGTGACAAATGCCCTAAGCCTTGGTGTCACTGTGAGCCATATGACCGTCGGCAATGAGGAGTATGGCAGCTGGGAGGAAGACCTGCATGCCATTCCAAACGACCCCACAACCTATGCTTCCACGGTGGTAGGAGCGAGCGGCTACTATACGCTCATCAAGGCGGCCTCGCCGAACACGCTGGTGGGCGTTGACGTCGATGAGGACAACACAACTAATGGGTGGGATAATATCGTGCTCGCCAACGCGAAGGGCTCCTATGACTTCGTGGAATACCACTACTATCCGGAAACGCCCGGCAGTGAAAGTGATACCTTCCTGACGCATACCGCGGCACAGAATCTGACCAATAACATCAAGACGATCAGGTCGGAACTTACGAAGTGGGGGACCCCCAACACACCCATTTATGTGGGCGAGATTGGTGGGCCCTATACCAATCCGGGCAAGCAAAGCTGGTCGATTACCCAAGGCTTGTATGCCGGTCAGGTACTGGGAGAAATGATGAACGATGGCATCTCGCGACTGACTTGGTGGATAGGCTTCGGCAATTGTAACGGCCAAAGCGGAAACATTACTTCTTCAGTTTATGGTTGGCAGGATTTCGGGGCCTACAACGTCTTCTCTGACGGATCTGCCGATACCGACTGCCCCGGCGCGGGTCCCGTCGGCACGATGTCTCCTACGGCAGAGGCGTTCAACCTCTTTCAGAATGTGGCCGTCGACGGCGAAACGGTGTTGACCGCAGCCGTGACCGGCGACACGACGGATGTGCGCGCCTATGCGGCTACCCACTTTGGAGGGACAGGAACGGCGCTGGTTCTCTTCAACCTGAATGAAACCGCCAGCAGCCAGGTCGCGGTTACGCTCTCAGGACAAACCACAGCTACCAGCGTCTCCGTTACGACCTATGACAAGTCCATCTATGACCAGACGAATGCAACGCCCCCCGTCTGGGCCTTGCCCACGACCACCACGAACAATGCGCCGACTCTGCCGCTGACTCTCACCCTCACCCCCTGGAGCATGAACGTAGTCCTGATCCAGTAAGTGAGGTAGCGGCTCCGCATTCCGGCATTCGATCGCTAGCACGCAGCCCCGGCTCTCGCATGAGCTGGGGCTGCGTGTTTTTGGACGGGGCATTGCCGCGGATGGCTACACTAATACCAGCATGGACAGCCTCTCCTTATCTCCTGCGACGAGTTATCGAGGCCGGCTTGCGCCTTCGCCCACCGGCTATCTGCATGTGGGCCACGCGCGCACCTTCTGGACGGCCTTTGAGAGGGCGCGCAACGCCCGCGGGACACTGGTCATGCGCATGGAAGACCTGGACCCGGACCGCAGCCGGACAGCGTACACCGACGCCGCGCTCGAAGACCTGCGCTGGCTGGGGATCCCCTGGCAGGAAGGCCCGGACGTGGGAGGGCCCTACGCACCCTACGCGCAAAGCGAGCGTCGCGCGATCTATCTTGCGGCCTGGCGCAAGCTGCTGCAAGGCGGCTTCCTCTTTCCTTGCCACTGCTCGCGCAAGGATCTGGAAGCCGCGCTCAGCGCGCCGCATGAGAACTCACAGCCCGGTGCTGGCGGAGCACAAAGCAAGGTCGAGGCAGAAGCTTTGGACGACGAGCCCGTTTATCCCGGTACCTGCCGCTCACAGGGCAGGATCGCCCAGCCGCTTCAAGAGACGGCGAGCGAGATTGAGGAACCGGGCAGCTTCAACTGGCGTTTTCGCATCCCCAACGGCGAAGTGGTGGAGTTTGAGGACCGGAATCTTGGGGCCCAGCGGTTTGTGGCGGGGGTGGACTTTGGCGACTTTGTGGTCTGGCGGCGGGACGGGGTCCCGAGTTACCAGCTAGCCTGCGTGGCCGACGACGCGGCCCTGAAGATCACTGAAGTTGTGCGCGGCGAGGATCTGCTGAAGTCCACCGCGCGGCAGATTCTGCTCAACCGCGCGCTGGGCTTCGAGAATCCAGGTTGGTTCCACTGCCGGCTGGCGGTGGATGCAAAGGGCCGCCGCCTGGCCAAACGCTGCGATGCACTGAGCCTGCGCGCTCTGCGCCAGCGCGGAGTTACGCCGATGGAGATTTTGTCAGGGAAGTTTCCGGTGGAGGCTTGAAAACTGCGCGCTTCAAGCCTCCATCTAGATGGCCACTTTCTCCGGCTTACTTGTGCCGGATAAAAGTCCCGTTCTGCAGCTGGCCCATTGCCTGCCGCAGCTCGGCGTCGGTATTCATCACAATGGGCCCGTACCAGGCCACTGGCTCCTCGAGTGGTTTGCCCGAGACGAGCAGGAAGCGAATGCCCTCGGGACCGGCCTGCACCACGATCTCATCGCCGCGATCGAAGAGCACCAGCGAGTGGTTTTTCGCGTCATAGACCGGTGCAGCGTTAGGATCCACGGCCGATTCGGTCAGCACGGCCTGGGGAGTTGATGCATCCTGAAAGGTTCCTGCCCCGGCAAAGACAAAAGCGAAGGCGTTGCGCGTAATCTCCACCTTGATCCGCTTGCGCTTGCCGGGCGGAATGGAGATGTCCACGTAGCGCGGATCGGCGGCCACACCCTCGACAGGCCCCCTCTTTCCCCAGAACTCGCCGCAGATCACCCGCGCCTTGGCGCCATCGTCCTCGGTCACCTCCGGGATTGCGGCAGCCGGAATGTCCTGGTAGCGCGGGTCCGTCATCTTCAACGCCGCGGGCAGGTTGGCCCAGAGCTGAAAGCCGTGCATGCGGCCCTTGGCGTCGCCCGAAGGCATTTCCTGGTGCAGGATGCCGCTTCCGGCGGTCATCCATTGCACGTCGCCCGCGGTCATGCGGCCTTTGTTGCCCAGGCTGTCTCCGTGCGCCACCTCGCCGGCCAGAACATAAGTAATCGTTTCGATTCCCCGGTGGGGATGCCAGGGAAATCCCGCCAGATAGTCGGCGGGGTTGTCGCTGCGGAAGTCATCCAGCAGCAGGAAAGGATCGAACTCGGCGGTCTTTCCGAAGCCGAAGGCGCGTTGCAGGTGAACGCCTGCTCCCTCGATGGTGGGTTTGGTTTGAAGAATCTGCTTCACAGGGCGAAGCGACATGATTGACCTCCTCTGCTTACACTTCATTGGATGCGCGAAGAAGATATTCGTTGCAACAGGTATTTTGAGGCGAAGAGGAAAAACATCGACGCGCGGCCCTCTATCCCTCCAGCAGCAACAGCCGCGCGGGGTCGAGCCTCACCCGCCACGGCTGCGGCTCCGCGCTGAGCGCGCGCCAAAGTTCTTTGGGCACATCGGCTTGCAAGTGGGGTGGTTCGCCAGACTTGGGAGCGGCGTGCAAGCGCAGATAAAGCGTCATCTCATGGGGCGCTTCGCTGGTTGCAACCAGCCAGCAGAGAAAGGTGTTTTCGCCTTCGACGGACGGCTGGAACGCGATCTGATGCGAGCGGATACCGGCATGGGTCAACCCATCGGGAACGGTCTGGGCCGTTCTCAATTCGCATACCCACGCGTCCACGGCAATTCGATCTTCAGCAATGCGGCGGGCCTGGGCGATGTTCTTGCAACCGGTCAGCCGCGCTGCCACAACGGTTCGCGGATACTCGAAGAGCTGATGCTTCGGCCCGCTGGCAATCACCTTGCCGCAGTCCAGCACAAGCAAGTCGCTACAGAAACGGAAGGCTTCTTCCATGTCGTGCGTTACAAAGATCACAGCGCCATTGTAGCCAACCAGCGTCTCGCGAAGCTGCTCCTCCATCTGCCGCCTGAGATGCGGATCGAGCGCCGCAAACGGCTCATCAAAGAGCAGCGCGTCGGGCTCGATGGCCATCGCCCGTGCAAGAGCAACGCGCTGCCGCTGCCCGCCTGAAATCTCTCCCGGATAGCGATCGGCCAGCTCGGCAATATGCATCCGCTCAAGCTGCCGCTGAACGCGCGCCTGACGCTCTAGTTTTTTGAGCGAGCTCAACCCGAAGCCGACGTTCTGGGCCACCGTCATGCGCGGAAACAAGGCATAATCCTGAAAAACCACGCCGATCTTCCGGCGCGCCGCCGAGATTTTTTCGCCCGTTTCGCTGTCAAAGAGGACGCGGCCGTTCAGCGTGATGCGTCCCCGATCCGGCGTAACGATGCCGGCAATCATGCGCAGTGTCATGGATTTGCCCGCGCCAGAGGCTCCCAGCAATCCAAGCGCGCCCTGGCCTGAGCGGAATCCGACTTCAAGATTGAAGGTTTCCAAAGCCTTTTCAACGCGTATCTCTAGCAACGCGGAAGGCGCCGATTCGTCTGCGTTGCGCGGCCATTGCGGCGGCAGAATAGCAGCAGGGGCTAAGAGAGAAGTCGTCTGATTGGGAGCTGTCTTCCTTGTTTTCCTCTCCCAGTGAAGCAGGCGAATGATGGCGAACGATAGAATAACGATCAGACTCACCCATAGGAACGCCACGCGCATGTCGCCACCCTCGGCTGCGGAAAAGATGGCGATTGGCATCGTCTCTGTGCGGCCGGGAATGTTGCCGGCCAGCATCAGCGTTGCGCCGAACTCCCCCAAAGCGCGCGCAAAGGCCAGCACAGTTCCGGCCAGCACGCCCGGCGCAGCCATCGGCAAGAGCACTCTGCGGAAGACCATACTCTCCGAGGCTCCCAACGTCCGCGCGGCATCGAGAAGACGCGGATTGACCTGCTCGAACGCGCCCAGAGTGGTGCGATACATCAGCGGAAAGGCCACGACGGTCGCCGCAATCACCGTTGCCGGCCAAGAGAATACGATGATGATGCCGATCTGTTCCAGCGCATGGCCGATCAAGCTGCGCCTTCCGAGAAGCAGCAGCAGAAAGAAGCCGACCACAGTCGGAGGAAGAACCAACGGAAGGGTCAGAAGGCCGTCGATCCAGGCGCGAAGGCTGCCACGCACGCCATACATCAGCCTGGCAGCCAGCATTCCCAGAAAAAACGTTGCGATCGTAGCCACGCACGTGGTGGCCAGCGAGATCCACAACGGAGAGTAGTCGATAGGCAACGTCACGGTGCTGCTATTGTAAATCCGTGTTTCTGGAAGATAGCTTGCGCGATCGGGCTTGCAAGGTAATCGATGAAAGCGCGCGCCGCCGCTTCGTTGCGGCTTCGCTTCACCACCGCCGCTGGATAGGCGATAGGCTCATGCGCCGATTCAGCAGCGGAAGCGATCACGCGAACCTTGCCGGAGGTCATCGCGTCTGTTGCATAAACCAGGCCCGCATCGGCATTGCCGGTTTCTACATAGGTCAGAACCTGCCGGACATCTTTTCCCAGCACAAACTTTTCTTTGAGCTGATCCCAAAGATGGAGAGACATGAGCGTCTGCCGCCCGTACTCGCCGGCCGGAACGCTGGCGGGGTCACCTAGAGCGATCACCTTGATTGATTTGTCCGTGAGGCCATGAAAGTCATGGAGCTTCGAGTCAAGCGGCGCAATCAAAACCAGCGTATTCCTCAGCAGATTGCGCCGCGTGGCTGCAACGATAAGTCCGCTGCCCGCCAGATCGTCCATCGGCTTGGCTGCGGCAGCGATGAAGATGTCCACCGGCGCGCCCTGATCGATCTGCGCAGCCAGGGTTCCGGAGGAGCCGAAGTTATTGGCAAAAGCGATGTTTGCATGGCCTTGCTTGTAGGCAGTCTCCGTCTCGACGATCGCATCCTTCAGGCTGGCAGCCGCCGAGACAGTCAGAGCGCTCTGCGCCGGGCAACTATAACTGCCGATGAAAGCCATGAGCGATAGAAGCGAAAAGATGCAGCTACCCGGCAAACGCCTTCTTCTGACTTGACCCTCAGATCTCACGTCTTCTCCCTTTCAGATCACTGACCCTGGGACGACCAGCATACTCCTGAAATTGACGAGTCTTCCAGAAGACTATTAGTCGCCTAGAACGGAAGGCGCACGGTAATCACGGTAGCGTGATTGTACGTGTGGAAGTGCGTCAACGCGATCTGCTGGCCGGCGCCGAAGGTCAGGCCCAATCGCCCCGGTTTGCCGGAAGCGTCATGAGAGAGCGGAATCCTGCCAAAGATCAGGCCGGGCGTGCCGAATGTCGCGATCTTCCCATCGTTCGATCCGCCCTTGTAGAAACTGGAGTTGAACTCCGCCTCGGGCCAGAAGAAGCGGGCGACCCCCGTCTTCGCGACACGATATTGAATGGTGTTATTCCAAGCGACGGTATGCCCCAGACCTGCTGCGTTTGTTACCGGCAGCGAACCGCCCGCGGTCGAGGTGAGAGCCAGTTGGCCGAAGCCCTTTCCGACAGCCAGCGTTGGCGTAACCACGGCGCAGCAACTTCCGTTGCCGTTCTTGCCGGTGGGAATTGATGCCGCCAGAAACGCCGTCACGATTGCGTTGCCATGTTCCTCATTGCGAGCATAGAAGCGGAACTTCTCAAGGAAGGAAACATCTCCGAATCCGTCGGGTTCCCCATTCGATCGGTTGAAGAATGGCGGAACATTGACGATGATCTCCGTGTGCCGCTCGGGAATCAACTCCAGCCCCTTGCCATTCCCATAGTTCCACACCGCAAAGCCTTTGGGATTGTATTGGTGAACGAAGTCGGCGCGAATCTCCTGTTCGAGACGGGGCGTCACGGTGACCAGCGGAGTGACCCAGTGCGGCTGTTCGGCCTGCGTCGCGCTGACCCGCGCCTGGTAGTTCTCGATAAACGATGTCTGGCAAGAGAGCGAACTCGCGGTCCTCAGCAGGCCGAGAGAGACGAGAAGAAGATAATGGCGCTTGGTCATTTGTTCCTCCTGAAGATGAATGTGTGCTGGTGCCAAAGGGACGGCTCTGCGCTCCTGGGATCGGCAAGCGGGATGATTTCCTCTTTCCCAGGCGGGCGAGGCCAGGCTGGCGAGGAATGACAGATGAGTTCGATTGAGATGTATTGTAAACACAACATTGTCGTGAATGCAAGACAAACGTTCAAAGAATCTGGATTTCCTGGCAGCCGAGACAGGGGCCTCAAGGTAGAGAAGCGGCGATGGCCGGCGGTTTTTAGCCTATTCTCTCCCCGCGGCCGCTCCGCCTCGAATCAGGTGGTTTGCGCCATCTTTTGCAACCTGAGATTCATCTCCGCGGTGCATACTGAGAAACGATGAGACGAATGATGGCGAGCAAGATCCTAAGACTCATTTTCCTGGTATCCACGGCGGTTGTTTTTGCCACACCGGCGCTGAGGCCGCAGAGTGGCGTGACGGCGGTGCTGCCCAACGGGCGCGAGATTCGCCCCGCGGGCAACTGGATTCCTCTCGCGCCTTATCCCTTCGCGCTGGCCGTTCGCCCCGGCGGCGACGAGATCGCCGTCCCGTCGATCGGCTTTCCCTTTGCGCTGAATGTAATCGCCAATCCATCCGGTGCCAGCCCGTCTGTCATGAAGATGCCGCCGGGGACTCACAACGATCCCGCCGTCGAGGTTCATGCGGGACTGGCCTACTCGCTCGACGGAGCGCTGCTCTATGTAGCCACCGGCGACTCGGGCAAGATTCGCGCCTACCGCACCAGCGACTGGACGGCGACGGGGGAAGTCCCGCTCGATGGGCCGGTTGCGGACAAGGATTCAAAAGGAAGCTTTGCGGCAACGCTCATCATTTCGTCCGACGGCCGCACACTCTACGCCCTCGATCAGGGCAACTGGCGCATTGTGATTCTCGACGCGGCAACCCTGGCGCGAATCGCCGAGATTCCCACCGGCAGCTACCCCTTCGGCTTGGCGCTCTCTCCCAATGGCGCAAGGCTCTACGTCAGCAACACCGGTCTTTTCGAGTACACCACCATTCCCGGCATCAGCGAGACAGACAAACTCGGTACAGGGCTGCACTTCCCGCCGTTCGGCTACCCATCCAAGGCCGCGCGCGAGGGAACAGTAGCCGAGGGCAAGCAGATTCCCGGCCTGGGCGACGAAAACTCCGTCCAGGGAAGCTCCCTCTGGACTTATAACGTGCGTGATCGCGAACATCCGGCGGTGACGGCCAAGCTGCGTTTGGGCGCGCTCATCACCGGCCAGACCATCGGCGGGGCCGCGCCAAGCGGCGTGGCGGCTTCGGACGATGCGGTCTATGTCGCGCTGGCGCATGAAGACGCGGTTGCAAAGATCAGCGCCGACGGGACGCAGATTCTGGCTCAGACGGAGCTTTCTCCCTTCGCCGGCCCGCGCTTCCAGGATGCCCAGGGACGCCCTTTGCGCGGCGTCATGCCGAGCGGCCTTGCAGTGCGAGCAGGGCGGGTCTACGTAGCCGAGGCGGGGATCGATGCGGTCGGCGTTCTCGATGCCTCGACGATGCAACTTATCGAGCACATTCCCGTCGGCTGGAACCCCTCAGCCGTCGCCCTCTCGCCCGACGGCAAGACGCTCTACGTGGTCAACACCAAGGGCAAGGGCGCGGGGCCAAATGGCGGCAGCCAGCACGACCCTAATGCGCCCATCTATATCGGTTCGCTGGAACTGGGCAGCCTGAGCGCGATTCCCTTGGCCACCCTTCCCGATGCAGCCACGCTGACCCAAACTGTAATCGCGGCCAACACCGCGGCCATCGCCAACCGGCCCCCGCTTCCCCAGCTCAAGCACTGCTTCCTGGTGGTGCGGGAAAACCGCACCTACGACGAGGTGCTGGGCGATGTGGCCGGAAGCAGCGGCGATCCAACCCTCGCCCGCTACGGCCTCGACGGCTGGGCCGAGGAGCTGAAATCGGCGACGCACCTCAAAGTCACGCCCAACCTGCACGCGCTGGTGAGCCAGTTCGCCATGAGCGACAATTTCTTTGTGGATTCGGACGTCTCCGTCGATGGGCATCGCTGGGTGGTGGGCATCAACCCCACGCCATTTTTCAATACAGCCTGGATCTCCGGCTACGGCGGCCGGCGGCATCAGAACGCCTGGGCAGCCCAGCCTGGCCGGCGTGCGCTTTTTGGCGGAGGCGACGCACCCATGCCCGAGGATGAGCCGCAGTTCGGTTCGCTTTGGGAGCACATCGCGGCCAGCGGCCAGGGCCTCTACAACTACGGCGAGGGTCTCGAAATCGAAGGCAACGAAGAGCTCGACGGCAGCGCGCCCGAGGGGCACAGGATGTTCTTGAACTCCCCGCTGCCCAAGCCGGTCTTCGAGTCCAGCGATCGCCGTTATCCCACCTTCAACCTAGGCATTCCCGACCAGTTCCGGGCATCAGAATTCGAGCGCAACTTCCGGCAGCGGCTGGCGGCGGGCAAGCTTCCGGCGCTGATCGTGATCCGGCTGCCCAACGACCACACGGCAGCCCCGCGCCCCGCCGATGGGTATCCTTACCGCGCCTCGTTTGTGGCGGACAACGACCTGGCGCTGGGCCGCATTGTGGCCTTCCTCTCAAAAACCCCTATTTGGAAGGACTCCGCCTTCTTTGTCACCGAGGACGACGCCCAAGGCGGCGTGGACCACGTGGACGCGCATCGCAGCGTCCTGCTGGTGGCCGGCCCCTGGGTCAAACCGGGCGCGGTCTCCCACCAGCACACCAGCATGGGCTCGATCACCCGCACCATCGACGAGTTGCTCGGCCTGGGAGCGCTGAACCTCGAAGACGCGCTGGCCGGGGAGATCACAGGCGTCTTCGACAGCGCTCCGCACCTTGACACTTACTCCCTTCGCCACTCCGACCCGCGCGTCTTTTCGCCTGCCAAAGCCCGCTTTGCCCGCCCGAAGACAAAAGAAGAGGCAGCCGCCCTGCATGATGTGGACGATGCCGGCGAGATTCGCGGGGAGATCGAGAGATCCGGCAAGAATCTGCACAAACCGAAGGACTGACCAACCATACACTCGGACTCCGGATTGGCCTCTTCCCTTCACTTTCGGCACGGATCATCCGGCCCTGATTTCAAACTGGGCTCAATGAGCTGTTTTGATCGCTCATCCGGAGCACGAGTTAAACTTGTCATTATCTACCCCAATTCGCGTCGCGGCTCCTTATACTGAAGGTGCGTCCAATGCGGTTAGGACGCCACGAATTTTTTCTCTAGCCGTGCATGCGCGTTCATGCTTCATTGGGGACCGCAACCGGCTTCGAGTTTGCGGCGCACCAGAGAACTTTGATAGGCTCAGGCCATCTTCAAGCTGGGTCAAAGGAGATTTTTATCATGGCAGAAGACAACAAGATTAACGGTTTGGCGTGGTTTGTTGCTGGATTGGGCGTCGGCGCGCTGGTTGGAATTCTCTATGCCCCCAAGAGCGGCCGCGAGACGCGGGAAGACCTGATCAACGGCACACGCGAAGGAGCCGAGTACCTGCGCAATCGCACCCGGCAGGCAGCCGAACAGATGGGCGACCTGGTCGACAAAGGTAAGGAGCGGGCAGGCGACTACGTGGATCGCGGACGGGCGCAGTGGGAAGAATTCGTGGAGCGCGGCAAGAGCCTGGTCACTGAGCAGACCAGCCGGGTGACCGCGGCCGTTGAGGCTGGGCGCCAGGCCTACAAGACGCCGCCCCCGATTCCCGAGCCACCCGCAGAGGGTTGATCCGTCGTCGCTACCTGGGCCATTTTCCCCTCCGGCCCGATGGTGAACAACGCAGCTCCATTCATTCACCGGCGCTGCGCCTGAGTGGCACTTAGCCGCTCAGGCGCAGGCTCCGGAGACAACGCTCCGGCCTCGGTTGAGGAGCGCTCAAGAGAACAGAACCCCTGCCCGCAGATTGACTGCGCGAGGCCACTCCAATGCTGAAACTGGACCATCAGACCCTTCTGCTTGCCTTCGTTGTTGTCACCGGGCTGGCTGTCTCGCTGCAGGCGATCATCCTGCTGCTGATCTTCGTCGCCGTCCGCAAAGCCGCCGGCTCCATCCGGGATGAGGCCGAGAATCTGCGCGCCTCGATCATGCCTGTCATCTTCGACACGCGGGATCTGCTTGCCAACACGCAGGGAGCCCTTGCCGATTCGCAGGCTCTGCTGGCCAACGCGCAGGGCTTCGTAACTCGCGTGACCCCCAGGATCGAGTCCGCCACCGCCGACATCGTCGAGATCACGCACCGTCTGCGCGAGCAGACCGCGGAGATGCAATCCTCGGCCCTGGAGATTATGGATCGGGTGCGAAGGCAGAGCATTCGGGCGGATGAGATGGTCTCCCGCCTTCTGGACACACTGGATTACGCCGGGGGCTTTGTGGCGGAGGCCGTCAGCAAACCGGTACGGCAGGTTTCCGGCATCCTGAGGTCAGTCAAGGCGATCGTCGAATCGTTGCGCACACCCGTCACGCGCCGCTAAGAAACCTCTGCTTAACTCATCTCTGACCTGATCGGCATAGGGGGGAGAGTCACCTCTCCTCCCCTGCCACACCACCGGACAAGCGGGTCCGCATCCGGCGGTTCGAGAAGTTGAGGTCAGCAGAGACGGGGGATTCCCACCTGATCGGCCCAGCTT
>Ga0302270_10000715_pt1 | contig 34879 bp, 23 predicted proteins | sample III_Bog_E2_3_FD_198773 | JGI IMG/M metagenome (GOLD analysis project Ga0302270, IMG submission 198773) | Peat permafrost microbial communities from Stordalen Mire near Abisko, Sweden - III_Bog_E2_3 | ecosystem: Environmental > Terrestrial > Soil > Wetlands > Peat | place: Sweden: Abisko... | reverse complement strand
ACGCGAGCAGATATTGCGTGCGCAGGTCGTTGCTGACCCGCGCGAAGGCCTTGTCCAGACCGCCGTCGCTCACATAGATGCTCTTGCCGCCGGTCTGCTCGGCCAGGGTGATCAGCGCGTGCTCTCCGCCCAGATCGCGGCCGGCGCTGGCCTCAATGGGCACGTCGATGATGCTGTAGATCATCACTTCATTGCGCAGCGCCTGCTCCAGAGCCTGGGCGTAGGTGGCGTTGCTGGCGGTGTCGTCGCCGTCGGAGATGATCACCAGCACCCTTCGTCCTGGATTACGGCCAAGCCCTGCCGAACCCTGGCAGATGGCATCGTAGAGCGCCGTAGCCCAATCGCCGCGCAACTGGCCCAGTCCGCGATCAATCTCGCCCACCTTGTTGGTGAAGGGCGTCAGTTCGCGCACATAGGTGGCAAACTGCAAAAGGCTCATCTGGTCTTGAGAGCGCAACAGAGCGTGCGCAAATCGCCTGGCCGCGTCCGCCTCCTCAACCATGTCCTTGCGCACGCTGCCGCTGGTGTCAATGGCCAGTGTCAGATTCAAGGGCAACTCTGACTGGCGCTCGAAGGCTGAGATCTGCTGCGGCCTGCCGTCTTCAGCGAGCGCGAAGTCCTCGCGCGTCAAGCCGGCCACAATCGCTCCGTTCTGGTCGATCACGTTCACAAAGACGTTGATCAGCTTCACGTCCACGCGCAGGGTGAGTTCCTGCGCCGCCAGCGTCAGGGGCGCCAGAGCAAGCAGCGCCCAGCAACTGGTTCGCCAGCATTCGTTCAACCCGCCAAAGGAACGAGCACGCGCCTGCATTTCCAAAGAATACCGCCTGCAGGTTAGACGCGGCAGGGGGCAATCAGTAGAAGAAGCCGGGTAAATCAATCAAATTTGTACAGGAATCCCGTGGGTGTGCCCCACAGGTTCCGAGACCGGTCCTCATAAAAGATGCTGAACTCGTTGCCGGCCATGGCTACGCGGGCGGGTAGGTCCGATTCGAGTCCACCTGCTCATCCTTGAACTTGTCGCTGGGAACTTGTCGCTGGCCGTTTGCCGGTGGATGATCTCCACCACCGAAGCGGCGACCTCGGACTTGAGCTTTTTGCTCAACTCAAGCAGGGTTTTCGCGCTTTGCCGGTCCATTTGTTCAATGGCCGTAAGGTAGGCAGTTTGGACGGCTTCCCCGAGAAACTCCTGGAGCTGCGCATACTGGCTGGCTGTGGTGTTCCCGGAGAGAGATGCAAAGGAATGATGGTTGGTGCGCTCGTTGTCATGGTCACCGCATTTCGCGCGTTTCCGCGCACTGGCTTCTGTGACACTTATCGGCACAATCGACTTTCTCAGCAGGGCGTAAGCACTCAAGTTGTTTTTTGGGGGAACAAACTGGGAGAGAAGTGCGGCGCGCTACGTTCTGTTCTGCGGCCCCGGCCTGCTCTGCCGCCGCATCTTCTTAGCACAAAAAGGCCGGCAGGTTTGCCGGCCCTCATGCGATGGATCGCAGTCCGAATTACGCAGAAGCGCTCACACCCTGCTCGACTGCCACTGGCAGCGTATCGGGCTTTGTATCCGACCTTGCCTTCAGCAGTGGCAGGGCCACGGCCAGCACGTCTTCAATGCGACTGGCGTAGTGGATGGTGACGCCCTCGGTTAGCTCAGGCGTCAGATCTTCTTCCACGTCCTGGCGGTTTTCGGCGGGCAGGATGATGGTTTGCACCCCGGCCCTTCGGGCTGCCAGGAACTTTTCCTTGATGCCACCCACCGGCAGCACGTTGCCGCTGAGGGTGATCTCGCCAGTCATGGCGGTCAGCGGGCGCACCGGCGTATCGGTGAGCAGCGAGACCAGAACCGTGGCCATGGTGACGCCGGCTGAGGGGCCGTCCTTGGGGATGGCTCCGGCGGGCACGTGAATGTGCAGGTCAAGCTCCTTGGTGAAGTCCTCGTCGAGGCCCAGGGAGGCTGCGTTCGAGCGCACCCAGGTCAGCGCGGCCTGCATGGACTCCTGCATGACCACGCCGATCTGCCCGGTCATGGCGAAGTTGCCCTTACCCTTCATCTTGTTAGCCTCGATGAAGAGGATGTCTCCGCCAGCCGCCGTCCAGGCCAGCCCAACGGCTACGCCGGGGCGCTTGACGCGCTCGGCGACCTCGGTATCCACGCGCACCTGAATGCCGCCCAGAAACTCCTTGAGCACCTCGCGGGTCACGATCAATTTTTCCGTGTTGCCCTCCACCACGCGCCGCGCCTGTTTTCTGCAGACTGTTCCCAGCGTCTGTTCCAGCTTGCGCACCCCGGCCTCGCGCGTGTAGTGGCGCACGATGTGGAGCACCGCATCCTCGGGAAATTCGATCTGCTCGGGCGTAATGCCGTTCTCCTTGATCTGACGGGGAATCAGGTAGCGGAAGGCGATTTGCTTCTTCTCGTCCTCGCTGTAGCCCTGAAGGAAGATCAACTCCATGCGGTCCAGCAGCGGCGGCGGAACCGTGTCCAGCATGTTGGCTGTGCAGATGAACAAGGTCTTCGACAGGTCAAAGGGCACGTCGAGATAGTTGTCGCGGAAGGTATTGTTCTGCTCCGGGTCCAAGGTTTCCAGCAATGCGGAGGACGGATCGCCTCGGAAGTCCCGTCCCAGCTTGTCGATCTCGTCCAGCATCATCACCGGGTCGTTGGTTTCGGCTCTGCGAATGCTCTGGATAATCTGGCCGGGAAGCGCGCCAATGTAGGTGCGGCGATGACCGCGAATCTCTGCCTCGTCGTGCATTCCGCCCAGCGATACACGCTGGAACTTGCGGCCCAAGGCGCGGGCGATGGAGCGGCCCAGGCTGGTTTTGCCCACGCCCGGAGGCCCCACAAAGCACAGAATCGGCCCCTTCATGTCCGGCTTCAACTGCAGCACGCTCAGGTAATCCAGAATGCGGTCCTTTACCTTTTTCAGCTCATAGTGGTCCTCATCCAGAATCTCTTTGGCCTTGTTGATGTCAATCTTGGAGCCTGAGCTTTTGGCCCAGGGCAGCACGGCCAGCCACTCGATGTAGTTGCGGGTAAGCGAGTAGTCGGCGGCCATGGGAGACATGCGCGAAAGGCGCGCCAACTCCTTGATGGCCTCCTTCTTTACATCCTCCGGCATTCCGGCTGCTTCAATCTTCTGGCGCAGTTCGTCCGTCTCGCGCTGGCTCTCGTCCTGCTCACCCAGTTCTTTCTGGATGGCCTTGAGCTGCTCGCGCAGGTAATAGTCGCGCTGCGACTGCTGCACCTGGTCCTGTACTTCGGACTGGATCTTGGTGCGCAACTGCTGCACCTCGATCTCCTTGGCCAGATGATGGTTCAGCAACTCCAGCCGGATTGCGATATTGGGCGTCTCCAACAGTTGCTGCTTGTCGTCGGTGGTCAGGAAGGGAAGTGACGAGGCCACAAAGTCCACCAGCCGGCTCGGCTCCTCGATGTTCGCGGCAATAGTTCGCAACTCATCGGAAAGCGTTGTGGACTCGGAGACAATCTGCTGGAACTCTCCCGTTACATTGCGCACCAGCGCTTCCACGTTGGCCGTAGCCTCCGGCGCCGTGTCCTCCAGCGTCTCCACCTCGGCTACCATGAAGGGTTCAGTCTGCGTGTAGCGCACCAGCCGCACTCGCTCCGTACCTTCGGTGAAGACAAACCGGCTCTGGTTGGGCATGCGCACAACCTTGTGCACCGTGGCCAGGGTTCCCACGGCGTGCAGGTCGGCAGGTTTGGGCGAATCCAGCCGTGGGTCCAACTGGGCCACCACTACAATGGCCCGTTCCTCGCCCAACGACTCGATTAACTGGATGGAACTCTCCCTGCCCACCGTCAGGGGCAGTACGGCATGGGGAAACAGGACCGTATCCCGGACCGGCAGGACGGAAACCAGGCGTACGCCGGGTGCTTCCTTTCCGGAGAGGGTCTTTTGGGAGGGCGTGTGGGGGTGGCTCGTCATTGAGTGTCCTCGTATCAGCTTTTCTTCATTAGACGGCGCAGGCTCTTAATAGTTTCAGAGAATTTCCTCTTTTTGCCTTCTCTCTCTTCCTGCTGACCAGTCAGACTTTCTGGTACGGTCCAGTGCTGGATGCGGTTCCCTGGATAGAAATCGCAAGGAAGAGAGCAAAAACAACCATCTGAGACAACCCTCCGAATGTACTGTTACTGGAGGAATATATCGGCTAAAGCCAGAAGAATGTGAGCACGGCAGAGCGGAGAAAGCGAAGGAATCTCCAGACTGTGAACACCTGGGTACTCAAAAAGAACCCACGCAACGCGTGCGGAGGGATGAGTGGGGCAAAGTCACTGTATTCAACTGCCTAAACAGCGGCGGGGATGCTGCATGGTCGCTATTCCTCGTTAGAATAGAAGAACAGTGGTCAGTGAACCGTGGACAGTGGTCAGTGAACAGTGGACAGTGAACAGTGGACAGTGAATAGTGGACACTGAAAGCAATTGTGCAGCGGGGCGATTTTCCCCGTGTTTTTTGGGGAGATATGGTTTTTAAGGCAAAGCTTGCAGATCAATGCGGCAAGTGGCTGGAGAGGGGCATTCTCCTGGCCTGCCTTCTTGTTTTTGGCACTTTGTTTGGAGTGCTCGGCTGGAGCCAGAGTCTGGTGAGCGACGCCGACAATTCCGGAGCGGGAGGTGATCAGGCCGCTCAGGCACCTTCGGATTCTCTTGTCCAGTGGGAGGGTTTTCCGGTACGGCGCATCTCCTTCGCCGGCGTTTCAGCCGACCATCTCGTCCCCCTGCCCGGCCATCTGGATCAGGCCGAAGGCGCGCCTCTGAACCGGGAAGCGCTGAAACGAAGCCTGCGCCAGCTCTTTGCTACCGGCCTCTATGAAACCATTGCCGTGGAGGGAGTCCGCGAACAGGACGGTGTGGCCCTTCTCTTTCGCGGAACGCCACGCATCTTCATCGGCACAGTCAGCGTGGATGGCGCCAGAAGCGCCACGATCAACACGCAACTGGAGCGCGCCGGCCAACTGTCGCCTGGAGCCCGTTTTACCCCCGCCAAACTCACCCAGTCTGTGGAACAGATGCGCCTGACGCTTGCCCAGAACGGCTTTCACAATCCGGTGATTACCCATACCCTGACAGCCCACCCGGAGGAGCAACTCGTAGACCTTGCGTTTCATGTGGCCAGCGGCCCGCAGGCGCGCGTGGGCACTGTGGAGGTAACCGGCGAACCGGGGATGAGCGTAAACGATTTTCGCCATCATGCGCACCTCCGGGAAGGCGAGCATGTGGACCGCGAAACCGGCAACCGTGCGCTGGCTGGGGTGTTGAAGGCCTATCGGAGCGAGGAGCGCCTGGAAGCGGAAATCAAGCTGGAAAGCCAGCAGTACTCCAAGGAGAGCCAAAAGATCGACTTCCGTTTTTCCGCCAACCGGGGTCCGATCGTTAAAGTTCTGGTCGAGGGCGCCAGCGCCAACCCGGAATTGATCCGAAGAGTGATTCCCATCTTCGAGGAAGGCAGCGTGGACGAGGATCTGCTCAATGAAGGCAATCGCCGGCTGCGCGATACCTACCAGCGGATGGGCTACTTCGACGTGAAGGTGGAGCATGAACCGCAATCCACGACCGCCGGGCAGGTGACGATTCTCTACAAGGTGCGCCTGGGGCCGCGGCGGCGGGTGGAGCGCGTCTCAGTTGCCGGCAATCACTACTTTGACTCCGCTACGCTCAAAGAGCTGCTCAGCGTTCATGCCGCGGATGCCCTTGACCGCCATGGCGACTACAGTCAGGCGCTCGTCTCGGCCGACGTCAACGCTCTTCAGGCCCTCTACCGGAACAACGGCTTCTCCAAGGTTGCGATTATTCCCGAGACCAGCGCGGGCGCCGCAAAGGCCGGGGTCCCCAGCGACAGGTCTTCGTCGGTGGGATCGAAGACGGCTCCGCTCACGGTGGTTTATCGCATCGAGGAAGGCGCGCAACTGCGGGTGGGCACGGTGCGTCTGGAAGGAAACGAACACGCGGACGCCGCCAGGCTCGCCCTGCTGATGAATACTGTCGCCGGGCAACTGCTTTCGCCACGGAACCTGGCCGGAGACCGGGACGCTCTGTTGATTGATTATTTGAGCCGAGGCTTCGACCAGGTGCGGGTTGAGGTTGCACAGCAGACGGAGCCGGCCGACACCAGCAAGGTGGACGTGGTCTTCCGCATCACCGAGGGGCGGCAGATTTTTGTGCGCAAGGTGCTGCTTTCCGGGCTGCATTACACCCGTCCCGAGACAGTGGCCAAGGCCATCACCCTGCATCCCGGCGACCCGCTCAACGAGACGGCGCTGATGGAAACGCAGCGCAATCTCTACGACTTTGCTCTCTTCACCGAGGTCGACACGGCCATCGAGAATCCCTCCGGGGAGGAGATCAATAAAACCGTGCTCTTGCAGGTGGCAGAGGCGCGGCGCTGGGCGCTGACCTATGGCTTTGGTCTCGAGGCGCAGACCGGAACGCCGCAGTACAACTGCGGCGGCATCATCGCCAGCGGCGCCACTTGCAATCCGCAGGGCAAGACGGGTGTAAGCCCCCGTGTTCTGGCCGACATTACCCGCAACAATCTCTTCGGGCGGGAGCAATCCATCTCGCTGCGCGGCACCTACGGATTGCTGGAGCAGAAGCTCAGTCTGTTGTTCCAGAATCCGCACTTCGAGGGCAACCGGAACTTCGGCCTGACGATGTCGGGTGGTTACGCCAACAGCCTGGATGTGTCCACCTACGTAGCCTCCAAGCTGGAAGCCGGGGTGCGCTGGACCCAGCACTTGAATACGCGGGGATTTGCTTTTTCCAAGGCCAACACCTTCGTCTACGAATTCAGCTTCCGAAGGGTCAAGGTAGAGGCTGACAGCTTGCAGGTCTATCCCAGCGAGATCGCGCTGTTGTCCACGGCGGTGCGCGTAGCAGGTCCGTCGCTGACCTGGATTCGCGATACCCGCGACTCGGCTCTCGATGCGCATCGCGGCACCTACACCAGCTTCCAGGAGTTTCTCTCCAGCGGAGGGTTCGGCGCTCAAGCCAACTTCAACCGGCTTGATCTGTCGAATTCGAGTTATTACCGGTTTGACAAGGGCCGCATCGTTCTGGCTCGGAATACGCGCTATGGGCAGGAGCGGTCCTTTGGCAAGCTCCAGGCGGAGCTGATTCCGTTGCCCGAGCGGCTCTACGCGGGCGGGGCCACCTCGCTCAGGAGCTTCGGCGCGAACCAGGCCGGGCCGCGCGATCCTGAGACGGGTTACCCCATTGGCGGGGCGGGCGCGCTCCTCAATAGCACCGAGTTGCGGCTGCCGCCGCCCACGCTGCCCTGGCTCGGCAATACAGTCAGTTTTGTGATCTTCCACGACATGGGCAACGTCTTCACCAACGCGAGCGATGCGTGGAAAAGCGCTCTCCGGGTTCGCCAGCCGGAGCGCGACAATTGCAGGAATGTAGCCTCAGTCTCTGTCCCATCAAGTTACAATCCATCCGGCCCCAATACCTCTACTGGACAGCAAGGGACATGCAGCTTCAACTACTTCTCTCACGCGCCGGGGATTGGATTGCGCTACCATACGCCGGTGGGGCCCATCCGGCTGGACTTCAGCTATAACTTGAATCCGCCCATCTACCCGGTGAATTACAACTACTCGCTGACGCAACCGGGGTCGGCCCCGCATGTGGGCGAAGGCACACACTTCAATTTCTTCTTCAGCCTGGGGCAGACCTTCTGATGCGCAACCTGACTCAAACACGGCACGAGAGCAAGCCCGGACACGCCAGAGTGTTTGCCGCGGCGATGTGCCTGGCCGTTTTGGGAGCAACTTTGGGAGTGGCACAGAATCCCGCCCAGGCGGCTCCGCCCGCCAACGCCGTGGTGCTCGACCGGGTCGTTGCCGTGGTCAACAACCAGGCCATCCTGGCCAGCGACGTGGACGATGAGGTGCGGCTGGCGGTGCTGGACCCCGGTGGGGCGGGAGTCGTTCTCACGCCACAGCGCGCCTTGGAGCAGTTGATCAGCCGCGCGCTCATCCAGCAGCAGATTCGCCAGGAGGACGCGCAGTCCGCCGAACCAACGAAGGCCGAGGTGGATGCCCGTCTGACCGAGATTCGCAGGGAAGTGCCAGCCTGCATTCACTTCAACTGCGCCTCTGAGCAGGGGTGGACGGCCTTTTTGGCCGCGCATGGGCTGACTCTACAACGGGTCGAGAGCTATCTCCGCTACAGGGTTCAGATTCTGCGCTTCATCGAACTGCGCTTCCGGCAGGGGATTCGTATCGCCCCCGAGGAGATTGAAACATACTACCGCGAAACACTGCTGCCCCAGTATGAGCCGGGCGAGGCGATTCCACCGCTGGCGAAGGTAGCCACGCGCATCCAGGAGATTTTGCTGGAACAGCAGGTGAATGTGCTGTTCGACGATTGGCTCAGGAATCTGCGCAAACAGGGCGACGTAGAGGTGCTCGACCCGGCACTCGAAACCCCTGAAACGCCGATCGAAGCAGGGAAGGGAGGCGTATGAGCGAGAACGAATCCACGCCCCCAGTCCCCGCTGAGACGCTGGAGCCTGACGTGCCTGAGCCGGAAGAGCAGTTCGCAGCGCCTCGACCCAGCCGTCTGCGCCGCTTCTTCCTGCGCCATTTGCCCTTGTCTGTGGCGGGTGCGGTGATTCTTCTGGCGGTAACACTTGTAGGCCTTTATTTTGCGGCAAGTTCAACAGCTTTTGAGAACCTTGTCCGCAAAGAAATGGTGCGCAAACTAGAGACTGCTACCGGTGGGCGCGTTGAAATCGCCTCCTTTCACTGGCGCTTGCTTAGTCTGGAAGCCGAGGTGGGCGGGTTGGTCATCCATGGCCTTGAAGCTCCCGGCGAGGCGCCCTACGCCCAGGTCGAGCGCATGCGTGTGCGGTTCAGCATGTTGGGTTTCCTGAGCCCGCGCATCAAGTTGCGCGACCTGGACATCGTGAAGCCCCAGCTACACCTGATTGTCTATCCGAACGGTTCGACCAATCAGCCGCACCCTCGCAAACCCAGCCCTCCGGGTGAGCCGGTGCTCGACAGATTTTTTGACATGCAGGCCAATCACGCGACGGTGGAGCAGGGCGTTCTGGACTACAATAATCGCGCCGCGGAGTTCGACTTCCAGGACCGGCACATTCCGCTCGACTTTGACGCCAGCGATCTCTCCCTGCGCATGGTCTACATACCGGCAGCAGCCGGCAACCTTGAGAGCTACCGCATCGAGGCCGGAGTCCGAGATTTGAATCTCGCGCGCGGCGCTTCTTCCAGGCCGGGCAAACTGCCGCCGGCAGTTCATGGATTCCTCCAGGCCACGCTGGAGTTGACGCGCGACACGGCAACCCTGCGCTCCCTGCGCATTACCGCAAGCGGCCGCGGCGTCAAGGATCGATCACTGGAAATATCCGGCACTCTGGAGGACTTTGCTCATCCCCGTTGGCAGGCCAGGGCCGTGGGTGAACTGGATCTGCGCCTGGTGGACCCCATTACCGGCTATCCGAATGCGCCGGAAGGCATTGCCCATCTGGACCTTACCGGGTCGGGACAAGCAGGCAGCTTCCGCACCGATGGCGCCGTGCATGTCGAGAACGGCTCTTACATCGGGACTGGCGTCGTCGCTACCGGCTTTGGACTCGATGCATACGTTCATGCCGATCCCCGGCAGTTGCTGATTACCTCGATTCTTCTGCGCCTGCGCCAGGGCGGCCAGATTAATGGCGACCTCTCGCTTTCTCCCTGGCTTACCCCGCCTCCGAGTCCGTCCAAGAACAAATCCCGCAACCCCGCTCACCCGCTGCCGACAGCAGATGAGATCACCATCCCCGTCAACGGCAAAGTCGCAGCTCAATTCAAAGACGTTGCTCTGGACACGCTGCTGGAGATGCTTTGCGACCCGCCCTTTCAACATCTCGGCTTCGACGCGCGGGTCAATGGCCCAGCCAACGCGCTGTGGATCAACGGCGACAACCGTACCCTCTCCGTGGGCGCCTTATTCAGCCTCACTCCACCGGCACAGGTTGCTCAGGGCAAGGTAGCTGCTGGCGGGATCATCGATGCCACCTATACCCAACGCGACGGCGCGGTCGATCTGCGCATGCTGAAGCTCGATTTGCCCTCCAGCCAACTGGAGGCCCACGGCCATCTGGGCGCATACCCCACGACCAGCCCTACCGCAATCGCCGTCGACTTCCATTCGCAAGACCTTGGAGAGTTCGATACCGTTCTGCGTGACCTGGGATTGACCCGCAACGGCAAGACAGGAACCGCGGCGTTGCCGGTGGCTCTCACCGGGCGGGTCGATTTTCTCCATGGCACATGGACAGGCTCGCTTGTCGATCCGCACCTTGCCGGCAACTTGAAGGCCACGCAACTGGCCGTCGAGTTTTCGGCGTTGTCCACGGTCAAGCCCAGCCAGCCCCAATATGTCCGGCTGGATGAGGTCGAGGCCGTTGGCAGCTACTCCGCAGTCCGGATTGACATTGCCCACGCGCTGCTGCGCCGCGGGAACGCCGAGATTGCTCTCAATGGCAGCCTGACCGCCAGCCAGGCTGCGGGGACCGTCACACGCCGCTCAGCGCCTCCTCCGTCCTTCGACATCAATTCAGTGCTTTATCTTCGTTTGAGTGCCGGCCAGGTCAACTTGGACGATCTGCGGCCATTTGTAGGGCAGAACCTGCCCGTGGCGGGCTCTCTGAATGCGCATCTTCAAGCTGACGGAGCCATGCGCGCGCTGGCCGGCTCCGGATGGCTTGAACTGGACAAGGGAAGCGTCTACGGCGAACCCATTACGCGGATTCGGGCGCAAGGCAACATTGCCAACCAGACCATCCATCTGACTTCGGTAACCGTGAGCGAGGGCGCGGGAAAAATTGCGGCAACAGGAAGCTATGATCTCGCCTCCGGCCGCTTCCAATTGGACGCCAAGGGCGCGGGAATCGATGTGGCCCGCCTTGAAACTCTGCGCCGTCACGGCCTGGCGATGACCGGCAAGCTGGGGTTTACCGTGCAGGGCGCGGGGACACTCGACGACCCGCGCCTGGAAGCTCACGCCACTATGGCAGGTCTGGTTCTGAGCGGAGAATCGCTGGGCAGCGTGGAGTTGACGGCGCGAACCGCCAACCGCTCCGTCACTTACGACCTGGCAACCCGGCTGGAGGCGGCCCAACTCACCGCGCACGGCCAAACGGCGCTCAGCGGCGACTATGCCACCCAGGCCAAACTCGATTTTTCGCAATTCAACATCGCCGCTCTCCTGCGATTGGCTCAAATAAGAGGACTCAACGGCGAGTCGGCGCTGGCCGGAACGGTCACCCTCGAGGGGCCTTTGGCGCGGCTCTCGGATCTGCGCGGCGAGGCCCGCCTCGAGCAGTTGGCGGTCACGGTCTCCGGCGTTCATCTCCAGAGCGAGGGCGGCGTTCACGCCACGCTCGACCATGCCATCCTCCATCTCGACCCTTTGCACGTAACCGGCGAACAGACCGATCTGCGCGCCCAGGGCAGTCTGTCGCTCAAGGACAAGCAGCAACTGGACTTTGCCGCCAGCGGGACGATCAATTTGAAAGTGGCCGAGACCATCGACCCCGACCTGACCGCCAGCGGCAACACCAGCTTCCAGGTGGAGGCACACGGGCCGCTGATGAATCCCGGCCTGAAGGGCCGCATCGACTTTCAGGACGCGGCGCTTTCCCTCGAAGACCTGCCCAACGGCCTGAGCCAGTTGCGTGGAACGTTGGAGTTCAACCAGAACCGGCTGGAAATCAGATCGCTGACGGCCATGAGTGGCGGTGGCCTGCTCAGCGTCCACGGCTATATGGCCTACCAGCACGGCATCTATGCTGACCTGACGGTTACCGGGGATGGGATTCGTATCCGTTACCCGCAAGGGGTCAGCTCCCTGGCTAACGCTTCGCTTCACCTGCAAGGGCAACAGAACAACCTGCTGCTCTCCGGCGACGTGCTTATCACCCGCTTCACGATAAGTTCAGATCTGGACATAGCGGCGCTGGCCGCGCAGGCTGGCGCCATAGAGACTATCGCGCCCCCGGACGCTCCGTCTAACCACGTCCGCCTCGACGTGCACTTCACCTCATCACCGCAGTTAAACTTCCAGAACGCCTATGCCAAGCTGGCCGGCAACGTCGATCTGCGCCTGCGAGGCACCCTGGCCTCGCCCTCGCTATTGGGCCGCATCTCCATCACCGAAGGCAGCGCCATCCTCGCCGGAACCCGCTACGAGTTGCAGCACGGCGACATCTACTTCACTAACCCGGTTCGCATTCAACCCAACATCGACCTGAACGCCACCGCCCGCGTCGAGGACTACGACATTACCCTTGGCCTGCGTGGAACACCGGAAAAAATGGAGGTCACCTACCGCTCCGATCCTCCGCTGCCGGAGGCCGACGTGGTGGCGTTGCTGGCTCTGGGCCGCACCGAGAACCAGGAGCGCCTCTACACCCAGCAGCAGGAGGCTGCCGGCGCCAACCCCACCACCGACGCCCTGCTCGGCGGCGCACTGAATGCTACTGTCAGCTCTCGTGTTCAAAGGCTTTTCGGGGCGGGTTCGGTGAAGGTGGATCCCAACTACCTCGGCGCGTTGGGCAACTCCACCTCCCGCATCATCGTCGAAGAGAGGCTTGGCTCCAACGTCACCCTCACGTACGCCACCAACGTGAACACCACCGCGCAGCAGTTGATTCAGGCGGAAATCGCCGTCAACCGCCACGTCTCGCTGCAATTGGCTCGCGACGAGTCCGGCGTCTTCTCCGTGGTTATCAAAGCCACCCGGCGTTTCCGCTGACAGGCCGCTCATTCCCCCAATGACTCATAGCTGGGCCAAATCTTTACTATTTGAAAGTAATCCACGAGGCGATAAGTCATGAAACAAGGCACAGCAATCATCATCGGAGCGGGGCCAGCCGGGCTCACGGCCGCAATCCAGTTGCAACGCAATTCGGGCATCAAGCCCATCCTGATCGAAGCCAGCCAGCAGGTTGGCGGCATCTCGCGCACTGTCCGCTACAAGGGCAACCGCATGGATATCGGCGGCCACCGCTTCTTTTCCAAATCGGACCGCGTCATGCAGTGGTGGCTGGAGCTGATGCCGGTGGAAGCCGGATCTGGCGAAAATAGCGAACTGCGCTACCAGGGGCAGCAACGCGATCTGCCCGAGGCTGCTGCGGTGCGCGATCCGCAATCCGACGATTTGGTCATGCTGGTTCGCCAGCGCAAGAGCCGCATCTACTTCCTGCGCCGCTTCTTTGACTATCCCATCAGCCTGACCGCGGCAACGTTCAGAAATCTGGGCCTTGTTCGCACTGTTCGCTGCGGCCTCAGTTATGTGCGCTCTGCGCTGCTGCCTCAACGCAAAGAACATTCTCTGGAAGACTTCATCATCAACCGCTTCGGCAAACAGCTTTACCTTACATTTTTCAAGTCGTACACCGAAAAGGTCTGGGGCGTGCCTTGCAATGAGATCAGCGCCGAGTGGGGCGCGCAGCGCATTAAAGGCCTCTCGCTCATAGGAGTGGTGACGCATTTTCTCAAGAAGACTTTTGGCCGGAAGAACTCCGGCGGCATTGCTCAGAAAGATACTGAGACCTCGCTGATTGAAAAGTTTCTTTACCCCAAGCTCGGCCCCGGCCAGCTCTGGGAACATGCGGCTGAACTGGTGCAGAAGAGCGGCGGAGAGATTCACTTCGGCATCCAGATTGACCGGATCAACGTGGAGGGAAACCGCATCGTCTCGGTCGAGGGCGTTAACGATGCCGGTGAACGCACGACCTTTTCCGGCGATTATTTCTTCTCCACCATGCCGGTTCGTGATCTGGTGCGCGACCTCTCCGCGCCTGTCCCCGCTGAGGTCGCGGAGGTTGCGGAAGGCCTGATGTATCGCGACTTTATCACTGTAGGCCTGCTGGCCAGCAAGCTCGCCGTCACGGAAAAGGACGGCTCTACGCTCAAGGACAACTGGATCTACATTCAGGAGCCGGACGTGGTGGTGGGCCGGCTGCAAATCTTCAATAACTGGAGCCCCTGGCTGGTGAGCAACCCGGAAAAAGTCTGGATTGGACTGGAATACTTCTGCAACGACACCGGCCCGCTGTGGAAGCTCGCCGATGAGGAGATGGCGCAATTCGCCATTGCGGAGATCGCCCGAATCGGCATTCTGAAAGCCAAGGACGTGGAAGACTCTCACGTCGTCCGCGTGCCCAAGACCTATCCCGCTTACTTCGGCAGCTATGACCGATTCGACATAATTCGCAATTATCTCGACGGCTTTCAGAATTTATTTCTGGTAGGTCGCAACGGAATGCACAAGTACAACAATCAAGACCACTCGATGCTGACCGCCATGACCGCCGTGGAAAACATCGTGAACGGTGTCACGAGCAAGGACAACATCTGGGCCATCAACTCCGAGGTGGAGTATCACGAGGAGAAAGCGGCGCAGTAAGCTTCTTGCTGCGTTTCCACGGAAACGCGCCGAAAGTTGCCAGCACGATAATGGCTGGTTCGATCGGCTGGCGAAAATCCATCAGCGGATGGGATATGTAATAGGTCAGCGGAAAGATGCCGATGAGCACCAGATAGGGCCAGACGGCGGCGCGGTTATGACGCCAGAAGCGGCGTATGCCGCGTAGCATCAATAGCGTGATGCAGCTACAGTAAAACATATTGGGCAACTCGGTGGGTTCGCGCTGCATATAGGTAGAATCGAAGGCCCAGAAGCCAGTCCAGTAGAAGACGGCGCGGCGCAGCGAGAGGAGTGCGAAGGAAATCGGATTCTGCGTGACCCAGGCGACAGCCATGGTATGCTTCTCCGCGATATACGCCTTCTCGCCCATCGACAGATACTTTTGCATTTCCACGGGATTGCCGGCCGGGTGCATCTGTGGCGGCATGGGGTCGGAAGTGTCGCCGAAGTTGCCGGCGTAAAACTCATGCCAGTAGTTGTCTCGCACGGGGCATAAGATGCCGAGTGCGCGGTAATTGCGCACCGTCCATGGGGTAAGAACAGCGATTACTGCAATCGTGGTAATTGCGCCGTTCAACAGCCAGCGCCCGCCGCTGCCGCGCACCTTATAGAGTGCCAGCAAGAGCAGAAAGGGCAGCACGGAGAGCACGGCGGGGTTGGAGAGCGCGGTGACGCCGTAAAGTACGCCCCAACCCAGCCAGGCAAAGAGATTCGTGGTGTGATGAATACGCTGCGCGATGCAGAAGCAAGTGGTGAAGAGCAATCCGGTCAGGGCATACTCCCAGACGCGTCCGGCGGAGAAATAGATGGCAAATGGATAAAAGGCCCAGACCCAGGCAGCAACCCGAGCACCGCGCGCGCCGAGAGAATACTTGGCGCTGAAGTAGACCGGGATGCAGGTGAGGGCGCTGAGCAGGCTGTTGATGGTGAGGATGATGAATCCCGAAGTGAGCGTGTAGATGCCGAAAAGCCGGAAGATCCCGGCAAGGAGCACTGTATAGAGAGGTGGAACGAGCGCGGTAGGGCCGCTCCAGGGCCAGAACGGCGAACTGAATCCATGGCCGCTGGCCAACGCGCGCGCCACCCAGCCAACCTCCCAGCCGAACTGCTCGTAGTATTTATCCGCGTCGGGCAGGTCGCGATAGGTGAAGCAAACCACCACCAGGCGAATGGCAAATGCCGAAAGAATGATGAGGGGAAGAAGCCAGCGGGGTAAGCCCTGTTGTTCCGCTTGTGTGGTGTGATCTGTAGTTGTCTGCATGTTCACATTGTAATGGACATCCGCACGGACCTGTCTCCGCCCATCCCGGTGTTTTCGTCCTCACCACCCCGTAAGCCCGCAACCTTTCCGGGAAAATTGTGTCAATATCATAGGAGCGGCGATCCAGCCGCGACGATTGTGTGCACGAATGAGGAGAGGTGTGAAAATGACTAGGACAATGCGTACCACCCGGACCGCTCTCGTGACGGCCACACTCGCAGGGACTCTCTGGGGCCTTTCTCAAGGCTTTCTGGCTGCGGCTCAGCTCCCGGCTTCCGCTGCAACCGCGCAGCCAGCCGGCTCTGAGGACAGCGCCGTCCAGGCCCGGCTCGACAAAAAGCAATTTAGCAATGTGAAGGTGAGCGTGGACCAGGGCACTGCCACTTTGACCGGCACCGTGGACCTCTATGCATTCAAGGCCGATGCAGACAAGCGCGTGCGCAAGGCCAAGGGCGTCACCGCAGTGCGCGATCTGATCCAGGTCGCCGGTCCCGCGATTCCCGACCAGGAACTCTGGGGCAAGCTCGTGGATAAGCTAGCTTACGACCGGGTTTTCTACGGCAACGCCTTCAACGCCATCACCGTCAGCGTCGAGAACGGCGCCGTCACCCTCGGCGGCCATGCCATCTCTTATAACGCCAGGGACTCGGCCCTCGTTCTTGCCAGCTACTATCCCGGCGTCAAAGACGTGGCCGACGAGATCAAGGTCGATCCCGTCTCCATGTTCGACAACCGGATTCGGATGCAGGCCTTCCGCGCCATCTACGGCTACCCGACTCTGAACAGGTATGCAATGGACCCCGCCAAGCCCATCCGCATCTCCGTGCAGAACGGTCATGTGGAGCTGTATGGAATGGTGGACTCGCAGGCCGACAAGGATACAGCCTTCATCCGCGCCAATGGCGTTTTCGGCGTCTTTGATGTGAAGAACTACCTGCAGGTTGCCGAACAACCGGCCAAGAAGAAGAAATAAGCGGCGCGCTTGTTACACGGAATCGCAGACAAGGCCGGCCCCGGAGAATCTATGGATTCTCCGGGGCCGGCCTTGTGAGCTTGATGGGATTGCCAAGCTGTTCCCTAGAACTTAACCGCCGGGGCCGTCTTTGCACTTTCCGGGGCGGCGAAGTAGGCGGTGTTCTCGTGGAACCCGGCCATGCCCGCCCAGATGTTGTTGGGGAACTGAAGAACAAAAGTGTTGTACTCCTGGATCGCGTCGTTGTAACGCTTGCGCGCCACGCTGATGCGGTTCTCGGTCCCCGACAGCTCATCCTGCAGGCGCATGAACTGGTCGCTGGAGCGCAGTTGCGGATAGTTCTCCGTGAGCAGCAGCAAGCGGCCCAGAGCCGAATCCAGCTTTCCGTTGGCTGCGATCTTGCCTGCCGGTCCCTGCGCATTCAACATTCCGGCGCGGGCGTTGGCTATGTCGCCAAAAACCGTGCTCTCCTCCTTGGTAAAGCCCTTCACGGTCTCCACCAGGTTGGGAATCAGGTCGGCGCGCCGCTCCAGTTGCACGTCCACCTCCGACCACTTGCTCTTCACAGCCTGATCCTTGGCCACCATCTGGTTTCTGGCGCCGATATAGCTGCCAAAAACCATCAGCACGCCTAAAACCAGAACGCCTATCACTCCCAGTGCAATCCAAAGTCCCTTGCTCATACAGTTCTTTTCTCCTCCGGCTTCCCATCGAGGAAGCCCGTTCATTGACTTGAAAATCTACCAGCTTCCGCCAGCGCCACCGCCGCCAAAGCCGCCGCCAGAGCCGCCGAACCCGCCAAAACCGCCACCTCCACCTCCACCGCCGAATCCCCCTCCGCCAAAGCCGCCCCCGCCTAACCAGGGCCCGCCGCGATAGCCGCGAATGAGGCCAAATCCGAGCAGAAACCGCAAAAGGTGAAATCCGCCAAAGAAGACCAGCATGACAATCAGAAAAATCAATTTTCCTACGTTGACCTGCGACCTAGCCGGCCGTCTGGCGTAAGAGGGTTCATTGTTCGTGAGCGTCACATTGGCGTCGGCGGCAATCACCTGCGCCACCTCGCCCACGGCCAGGGTCACGGCGCCATCAAAATCGTTGGCGCGCAAATCGGGAACCATCTCCCGGCCAATGTCGCCGACCTTGCCGTCGGGCAAAATGCCTTCCAGGTCGTAGCCGACATCGATCCGTCTCTTGTGGTCGTCTACGGCCAAAAAGACCAGAATGTCGCGGCCCAAGCCCTTCTTGCCCATCTTCCACTTGTCTTCAAGCGCACTGGTAAATTCGGCCGGATCCACGCCATCCAGCGTGCGGACAGTGACCACGGCCACTTGCGCATTGGTCTTTGAGTGATCGAGCTGGGCGCAGAGCGAGTCCAGCCGCGCAATGGCCCCTGGCGAAAGAACGTGGGCAAAGTCGCTGACGTAATCGGTGGGTTGAGGCAGATCCTCGACCCGCTCGGCTTGTACAGTCTGTCCGGCGACGGCAAAGACAGAAATGCAAGCTGCCACAAGCAGCGGGAAGACGGCGGGAAGTGCGCGGCGAAAGCCTTTCATCGCTTTCTATTGTACGGGTTTGGCGGGCGATAGGTTCCTGAAAGCAGCTTTTAACCTTTAGCTTCTAGCTTTTAGCTGTTTGTGCCCGGGTGAGATTCGTGGATTGTCGCGAGTGCCGAGCGAGGGAAAGCTAACAGCTAGAAGCTAGCGGCTAGTAGCTGCTCTTGCACTACACTTATAAGGAGATGAACGACAATCAGCAACTCCAGCCTCCCATCGCCCGCAAGGACCACAAAATGACCGCTCTGCACGGCGTCGTCCTGACGGACGACTACGCCTGGCTGCGCGACAAGGACAACCCCGAGGTCACCGTCTATCTGGAGGCTGAAAACGCCTACGCCGAAGCAGTGATGAAGCCGCTCGACGGCCTGCGTGACAGCCTCTACCAGGAGATGCTCTCACACGTGAAGCAGACTGACGTCTCGGTCCCTTTCCGCGATGGTGGCTGGTGGTATCTGACGCGCACCGAGGAGGGCAAGCAGTACGCGATTCACAGCCGCCAGCGGGGCACGGCTTCCGGGCCGGATGCCGATGCCCCGGAGCAAGTCATTCTCGACGGCAACAAACTGGCCGAGGGTCACGCCTTTTTCGACATCGGCGCCACCGACATTTCCCGCGACGGCCGCTGGCTGGCCTACACCACCGACACGACAGGCTTCCGACAGTACACGCTGCACATCAAAGACCTGGAAACCGGCGAGACGCTTCCCGGCGAGGTCGAGCGCGTCGGTTCCGTCGTCTGGGCTGCCGACAATCGCTCGCTTTTTTACACCGTCGAGGACGAGGAGCAGAAGCGCCAATACCAGCTCTGGCGGCACACCTGCGGTGGGCAAGATAAGAACGGCACGCCGCACTCGGCTGACGTGCTGGTCTACCAGGACGATGACGAGCGCTTCAACCTGGGCGCGGGACGGACGCGCGACGGCAAGTTCATTGTGATGGAATCGGCCAGCCACATCACCACCGAATCGTGGGTGCTCGCGGCCACAGAGCCTGAGGGCCAATTCACGCTCATCACGCCGCGCGACGGCGAGCATGAGTACTCCATCGATCATCGCAACGGCTTGTGGTTCATTCGCACCAATGATCGAGGGCGCAACTTCCGCCTGGTTACCGCGCCGGTGGCCACGCCGGGCCGCGAACACTGGACGGAGCTGATTGCCCACCGCGACAGCGTGATGATCGAAGAGGTTGATCTCTTCGCCGATTACTTTATTGCCTGCGAGCGCGAAGAAGGCCTGCCGCGCCTGCGCGTGGGCTGCTTTAGCGGAGACGGTCCTTCATTCACTCCGGCTGGAGAGATCAGCTTTCCCGAGCCGGCCTACAGCGCGCATCCTCATGTGAATAGAGTTTTTGATTCGCCCACCTTCCGCTACGCCTACCAGTCGCTGGTGACGCCGGCTTCGGTCTACGAATACGATGTGGCCACGGGCGCTTCAACTTTGCTCAAGCAACTGGAGATTCCCGGCGGCTTCGACCGGACGCTCTACGCGAGCGAGCGCATTCATGCAACCGCGCCCGATGGGGTGCAGGTTCCCGTGTCGCTGGTTTATCGCAAAGACAAGCGTGAGCCGGGCAGCAATCCGCTCTACGTTTACGGTTACGGTTCTTATGGTTATTCGCTGCCGTTGAGCTTCAGCTCCAACCGGTTGAGCCTGCTCGATCGCGGCGTGGTGATGGCCTATGCGCACATTCGCGGCGGCGGCGACCTGGGCAAGCCCTGGCACGATGCCGGCAAAATGCTCGTCAAGCGCAACACCTTCACGGATTTCATCGCCGCCGTCGAGCATCTGACCGCGGCGCGCTACGGCGATCCGGCGCGCGTGGCCATCGAGGGCGGGTCGGCCGGAGGCCTGCTGATGGGCGCGGTGGTGAACCTCAAGCCGCAGCTCTTCCGCGCCGTGCTTTCTCACGTGCCCTTTGTGGATGTGATGAACACCATGCTCGACGCCACGCTGCCACTCACCGTCCCGGAGTATGAGGAGTGGGGAAACCCCAATGAATCTGCTTATTTTTCTTATATGTTGAGTTACTCGCCCTATGACAATCTGAAAGCGGCAAGTTACCCGGCGATGCTGGTCAAGACCTCGTTGCACGACAGCCAGGTCATGTTCTGGGAGCCGGCAAAGTATGTGGCCAAACTGCGCACGCTCAAGACGGACAGCAATGCGCTGCTGCTGGTGACCAACATGCAGGCCGGTCACGGCGGCGCAAGCGGGCGCTATGACTATCTCAAGGAGATAGCGTTCGACTACGCTTTTCTGCTGCGCGAATTAGGGATTGTGTGATAAAGTTTTTGCGAGTATCCGGAGAGACCCATGCGACGCTTCTCGATGATCGCGCTGATGCTGGCGCTGGCGACAAGTCTTGGTCACACACAGCAAGTCACGCCGCCAACGGACATGCCCGTTCCCGTTGACCAACTGGCACAAAAGAAAATAAACCCACCAAAGCCACTCAACAATGTAGACGCGAGATTCTCCGATGAAGCGCGGCGGAAAAAGATCAATGGCCGGTGTATGATTTCGCTCACAGTGGACGTAAACGGCATGCCGCAAAATATCAAGGTGGATCGTTGTACCGATCCTTCTTTTGAAGCGAGCAGTTTGGATGCCGTGGAACAGTACCGGTTCAAGCCGGCAACAACGCAGGAGGGCAAGCCGGTTCCCGTTAGAGTTGATGTCGAGATCAATTACCGCTTATATGGTGGAGTATTTAAACACTCTAAAGTTGGACAAACACAGATTAGTTGCACATTCAAAACTCCTCCAGGGATCAAATCCTCCGAGCCTGATGCGGATGGCGTATATCCGTTCACTGAGACAGTTACTTCGCCTACCCTGACCAAATTTTCTGATGAGGGATATGGAGATGAGGCATTTCGAATCGACGGAAAGGGTGCTTGCGACATCTTGCTCACCATCAGTGCAAAAGGGATAGCCTCCGATCCGCAACTGATCCACTGTGAAAGACACGTTATCGAAAAGCCCGCAATCCAGTCGCTTCTCAATTCCAAATATAAGCCAGGCAGCATGAATGGGAGAGCTGTGCCGATTCGTGCCTCCATTCATCTCGAATACGGCGGCGTTTCTCCCAAATCCTAGTGAAGCACGGAACAAGCCGCCTTCCTGCTGCGCGAGTTGGTGCTGGTGTAATCGACTCGGTGAGCGAAGTGGCCGGATATATTCTTTGTGACTGGAATTCGTCTCCGCTTTGCTTGTGACGGCCCCAGCAGCCCATCACTCGTAAATGCCTGATTTTCCACCGGCTCCTGAGAAATCTTCACGGGTTCCTTATGCGGTATCTCTATAATTCAATCGAAAGACTACACCTTCATCGTTGCCCCCAAAGGAGACCCATGCCTACCGAATATCGAAATTTTCTTGCTCTCTCCTACGAGGAGCTGGAAGCGAAAAACCTGGAAGCCAAAGCCGACCGCGCCAATCGCATTGCGGAAGGCGAGATTCGCGAGAAGCGGTTGAAGTACCTGACCGACGAGAAGCGGATCAAGGCCGTGACCGTGCTGTTCAGCGACCTTGAAGGTCGCCTGCACCTGCTCGACTACGACAAGAAGTTTCTGCTCGGCGCTTACGAGAACCTCACCTTCGACGGCTCCTCGATCCGCGGCTTCACGGCGCAGAAGGAGAGTGATCTGCGGCTGGGCATTGACTGGAGCGCCTTCTACTGGGTGCCGTCCGACGTCTTCGGCAACGGCAAGGTAGTGGTCTTCGGCAACGTCATCGACAAGGACGGCACTCCCTACTCGGGCGATCTGCGCGGCGTGCTCAAGGCTTACGCCGACAAGCTGCACAAGGAGAAAGGCTACACCCTTAACGCGGCCACCGAGATCGAGGGTTTTCTATTTGCCGGCAAGGACGCCGAGAGCACCTACCATCTGACCAACAAGTTCGAGTTCATCTCCAGCGGCGGCTACTATCACTCGCTGCCTCTGGATCCGCTGCGCCAGTTCATTGACACTTCGGCCGAGGTGCAGCGCGCCATGGGTTTCCAGAACGAGAAGGACCACCCCGAAGTTGCGCCCAGCCAGTTTGAGATCAACTACAGCTACGCCGAGGTAGTGGGCGCGGCTGACCAGATTCAGCTTTACAAACTGCTCACCCGCCAGATCGCCAACAACATGGGCTACACGGCCTGCTACTTGCCCAAGCCCGTGGTGGGCGTCAACGGCAGCGGCATGCACACCAACGTCTCCGTTTCCAAGGGCAAGACCAATCTCTTCTGGGAAGCAAAAGGCAAGGAACAACTTTCCAGCTTTGGTTGGGACTTCCTGGATCGCATCCTGACCCGCGCACTGGACCTGTGCCTGGTCTTCAACTCCAGCGTGAACGCCTACCGGCGGCTGGACCCGCACTTTGAGGCGCCCAACCAGATTCGCGCCTCGGCCGTTGATCGCGGCGCTATGGTGCGCGTGCCCATCGGCAACAGCCGCTCCATGCGGACCGAAGTGCGCGCCGTGGCCCCGGACGCCAATCCCTACCTGGCTCTCTACGGCATCTTCAAGACCGGCATCGACGGCGAAATCTCTAAGGAGAAAGACCTGCGCGCCGGCGGCCGCTACCTGCCGGACAACATCCAGAAGGCGATTGCGGACTTTGAGTCGTCGGCTTGGATCAAGAAGATTCTGGGCGGAGACGTGCAGGGCCGCTATGCCGAATTGAAACAAGCAGCCGCTAACCGTTCTCCGCGCGAGCTGGGAACCATCGTCAAGGGTTCCGAGGTGCAGTTCCACCACTCGGTCTACAACCAGTCGCTTTGGAATTTGTTTTAGAACGACCGTTGCAATGCAAACAACAAGGCGAAGCCGCAGTGGCTTCGCCTTTGTTGTGTGTGGCCGTTTCTGAAGTTATTTCGCCAGCGGCACTCTCAGGTCCCCGCCGGTCATCTCTTTGGGCAGGCCCAGGTTGAGAATGTTCAGCAGTGTGGGCGAGATGTCGCGCAGCGAGCCGTCCGGGCGCAGGCGGAAATGCTTGGCTTCTTCGGCCACATAAATCAACGGCACGGGATTTGTGGTGTGCGCGGTGTGCGGGTTGCCGGTCACCAGGTCCACCATCTGCTCGGCGTTGCCGTGGTCGGCGGTGATCAGCCAACTGCCGTTCTTCTCCCGGATGGCCTTGTAAATGCGGCCCAGTTGAGTGTCGATGAACTCGATGGCGCGGATGGTCGGCTCCAGTTTGCCGGAGTGGCCCACCATGTCGGCGTTGGCGAAGTTGGCGACAATCAAATCAAAAGTGCCGTCGTTGATCGCCTTCACGATGGCGTCGCCGATGGCCTCGGCCTTCATCTCCGGAGCCAGATCATAGGTGGCCACCTTCAGCGATGGAATCAGCACGCGATCTTCGCCGGGGAAGGGCGTCTCCACGCCGCCGTTGAAGAAGTACGTGACGTGGGCAAACTTTTCCGTCTCGGCAATGCGCAGATTGCGCAGGTGATGCTGCGAGAGCACATTGGCCAGAATGTTATCCAGCGACTCCGGCGGAATGATGACCGGCAAATCGTAGAGCTTGTCGTACTGCGTCATGCACAGGTAGTAGAGGTTTTTCGGAATCTCGGAGCGGGGAATCGTCGAGTCGAGCGCCTCCCAGCCGTCCAGATCGCGTCCTCCCTGCTTGTTCAATCCGCTCTCGCGCGCCAGCACGCGGGTAATCTCGCGGGCGCGGTCGGCGCGGAAGTTGAAGTTGATGCACACATCTTCGTCGCGAATCTGCGCCACCGGCTTGCCCGCTCCATCGACCACGACAAAGGGAATCAAAAACTCATCGGTGATGCCGTTGTTGTAATTTTCTTTGATGCGCGCAACAGCATCGGGGTAAGCGCCGCCCTCGGCCTTGCCGTTGACCATGGCGTCGAAGGCCTTGCGCTCGCGCTCCCAACGCTTGTCGCGGTCCATGGCGTAGTAGCGGCCGTTGATGGTGGCCACCTTGCCCACGCTGTACTCGCGCATTTTTTGCTCAAGTTGTGCAATGTAGCCTGCGCCGGACGTGGGCGGCGTGTCGCGGCCGTCCATGAAGGCGTGCACGAAGACCCGAGTCAAACCGTACTCGCGCGCCGTGCGCAGCAGCGCGTAAAGGTGCTCCTGGTGGGAGTGAACGCCGCCGTCCGAAACCAGGCCGAAGAGGTGCAGTTGCCGCCCTCCCACTTGCGCCTGTTTCATGGCCCGCGCAATGGCCGGATCTTTCTGAAATTCGCCAGTCGCAATGGCAGCGTCGATGCGCGTAATGTCCATCTGCACAATGCGGCCCGCGCCGATGTTCAGGTGGCCGACCTCGCTGTTGCCCATCTGCCCGTCAGGCAGGCCCACAAAGTGGTCTGAGGCCTGGATCAGCGTGTTGGGATACTCGGCGAGGAGCTTGTCATAGGTGGGCTTCTTGGCAAGCGCAATGGCGTTGTTGGCAGTTTCGGCGCGATAACCCCATCCGTCGAGGATGGTCAGTACGAGAGGACGCTTGAAGATGGACACGGAATGATTCCTTTAATGTGCGGTTGATGGAATTGCGTCGATACAAGAACCCCAGGTCTCAGAATCGAGACCTGGGGCACCCTGTTTCTGTTTCAGCGGTTAGTCGTTGTAGTTCAATCCTTCCAGACCAAGGAAGACCGCGCCGCCGCCCAGTTCCTCTTCGATGCGCAGCAACTGATTGTACTTGCAGATGCGGTCGGTGCGGCTCACCGAGCCGGTCTTGATCTGGCCCACGCCGGTGGCGACAGCTAGATCGGCGATGAAGGTGTCCTCGGTTTCGCCCGAACGGTGCGAGATGACCGAGGTGTAGCCGTAGCGGCGGCCCAGGTCGATGGCTTCCAGCGTCTCGGTAATGGTGCCGATCTGGTTGAGCTTGATGAGAATGGAGTTACCCACGCCCTCTTCAATGCCGCGCTGTAACCGCTTGATGTTGGTGACGAAGATGTCGTCGCCGACAATCTGAATGCGTCCGCCCAGCTTGTCGGTGAGGATTCTCCAACCGGCCCAGTCGTCCTCGGCCAGGCCGTCCTCCAGCGAAACGATGGGATACTTGCGCACCCAGTTGTCGTAGAAGGCAACCATCTCCTCGCTGGTCAGCTCGCGCTTGTCGCTCTTCTTGAAGACGTACTTTTTCTTTTCCTTGTTGTAGAACTCGCTAGACGCTGGATCGAGGGCAATGGCGATCTGCTCGCCCGGCTTGTAACCAGCCGCCTCAATGGCTTCCAGAATCAGTTCGATCGCTTCCTCATTGGACTTGAGCGAGGGAGCAAAGCCGCCCTCATCGCCCACGGCGGTGTTGTAGCCCTTCTTCTTCAGCACGCTCTTGAGGGAGTGGAAAGTCTCGGCTGCCCAGCGCAACGCCTCAGAGAAGCTCTCGGCGCCCACCGGCATAATCATGAACTCCTGAAAGTCCACGTTGCTGTCGGCGTGGGCGCCGCCGTTGAGCACGTTCAGCATCGGCGTAGGCAGCACAGAAGCGTTTACGCCGCCCAGGTAGCGGTAAAGCGGAACCTCCAGCGTCTGGGCCACGGCGCGCGCGGCGGCCATGGAGACGGCCAGAATGGCGTTGGCGCCCAGCTTGGCCTTGTTGGGCGTGCCGTCCAGAGCGATCATGGTCTGGTCCAGCAGCCGCTGGTTGGCGGCGTCCATGCCCTCCAGCTCCGGCGCGATAATCGTTTCCACGTTGGCCACGGCCTGCAGCACGCCCTTGCCCCCGTAGTGGCTCTTGTCGCCGTCGCGCAGTTCCACGGCCTCATGCTCGCCGGTAGAAGCGCCCGAGGGCACGATGGCGCGGCCCAATGCGCCGCTTTCCAGGATTACGTCCGCTTCCACGGTGGGATTGCCGCGCGAGTCAAGTAACTCGCGGGCGCGGATGGCAACAATCTCAGTCATATCGGTCCTCGCAATGCGGTGCTGTAGCCGGACATTCAGGGGGGGCAATTTAGGACGGCGATCCACGGCAAGAGTCTCTCCGGCGGTGCTTTGAATGGTGTTCAGAAGCTCCTGCGCGCTCACAATCTCCTCTCCGTCCAGTTCAAAATGGCGGATGTCTCACATGAATTCTAACAAACCGGCCCTGCGCGCATGATGCAATTGCGCTCACTGGGATCTAGCCGTTTCCGGCATGGGAAATGTGCCGGAGTGGGTTGTCGAGGCTGATTCGTGCCGCCCAAGGCACTTGCCGGATACTCGCAGTTTTACGGCCGCGGGCCTGCGTTAGCCTTACATTGGGTGAGCTGGCGCGCAGGCCCCGCACGACTTTAGGGCGCGCGCAACTCTTACCCTCCGGCGGGGTTTGAAACCACAGGAAGATTTATGCCCGCGATCGGGAAAAGGAGATTTGGATGAACCGGCCGATTCTTGTGTGCGCTTTGTTGTTGATGACTGCTGCCTCCGTGATAGCGCAGGAGGATAGTCAGTCGAGTCCCTACCAGGGCACTTCGACGCCCCCGCCGGACGACACCATCGTGACCACCAGCACGCCCCAGGCCAAGCCACTCGCCGGGCGTAAAGTCACGCCTGCTCAAACTCAGGTGCAGACTCAGACCAAGGCGACGGTACAGGCCCAGCCCGCTTACGCAGATCCGGCCGTGAACAATTCAGACCCGGACAGCGGAATCGTCGGCGTTCCGCGCAACGCAACCACGCAGCGTGAGCCGGTTTTGACCCCGCGCTCTTACGCCGCCGATCCGGATGGAGACATTGTGCATCCGCATCCACTGCGCCCCGGCGAACTTCCGGAAGGGACCACCATTCGCGTTCGCCTGCTGGATAGGCTTTCGTCCGTGAGCAGCGAGAAGGGCGAGACCTTTCGCTGTAGCGTGGCCTCCGATGTAGTGCAGGGCGAGAAAGTTCTGATTCCCGCCGGAGCGGAGATTGACGGCCGTGTGGTCGGAATTTCCACCGGCCATGTAGGCGGTCACGGCTCCATGCAATTGCTGCCGGAGACGGTGATCCTCATCGATGGAACGCGCTACCAACTGCGCGCGGTGATTACGGGCACCCCGGGGGCCAGGTCCAAAGTTGGCTCAGAAGGCACCATTCTGCCGGCCTCGCGCATGAAGCGCAATGGCATTGAATATGGCGGGGCAGTGGGAGCTGGCGCAACCACCGGAGCTATCCTGGGCGGTCCGGTCGGCGCCATGGCCGGCAGCATGGTCGGAGCCGGCGTCATCACGGCCCACCTGTTGATCAGCCATCCCCAGGCCACTCTGGAACCGGATACGGCAATGATCTTCACCCTGACAGAGCCACTGCAAATGGCTGCGCCAGGCGCCACGGAATCCAGCGAAAACTGATAAGTCGTTCTGAAACCCTCCCGCCTGCTACACTCCTCCATGTGTTGGTGAGGGCTTTTACATGGCCGAGATTCAATCCGTAGGAGTGGTTGGCGCAGGGACAATGGGCTCCGGCATCGCACACGTCTTTGCCCGCGCGGGCATTCGCGTGCTGCTGTGCGACATAGACCAGCGCTTCCTGGACCGGGCGCTCCAACAGATTCGCGCCAACCTGGGCCGCGAGGCAGTCAAAGGCAAGCTGGCCGAGGCTGAGATTGAACCGGCTCTGGCCCGCATTCAGACCACCCTGGATCGCGAGGCGCTCAGCGCCACGGAGCTGGTCGTTGAAGCCGCCTCGGAGCGCTTCGACCTGAAAGCAGAGCTTTTCGCCTCGCTGGACCGCATTTTGCCGGAAAACGCCATCCTGGCCACCAACACCTCCTCCATCTCCATCACCAAACTGGCTGCACGGACTCGCCGACCGCAGCAGGTCATCGGCATGCACTTCTTCAATCCTGTGCCGATGATGGCTCTGGTGGAGGTGGTCCGCGGCTTGGCCACCAGCGATGAGACCGTCGCGGCTGTCCATGCGCTGGCCCGCCGTTTGGGCAAATCGCCGGTCGAGGTCAACGACGCGCCAGGCTTCGTCTCCAACCGGGTGCTGATGCCGCTCATCAACGAGGCGGCCTTTGCCGTGATGGAGGGCGTAGCCACACCGGAGGCCATCGATCAGGTCTTCAAGCTGGGCATGGCTCACCCCATGGGCCCGCTCACCCTGGCCGACTTCATTGGCCTCGATGTCTGCGTGGATATTCTGCGCGTGCTCCAGGATGGTTTCGGCGATCCCAAATACCGCCCCTGTCCGTTACTGGTGCGCTTGGTGGACGCAGGCTGGCTGGGCCGTAAATCGGGACGCGGCTTCTTCACCTACGAAGCGTAGAACCCCGAGTATGCCAGTAACTTTGGGTGTGAGAGATATATTTCCTTACCAAATGTAAGGAGGCGGGAGTATACTCATTTTTGAGGGCTTCCCATGGCTACCGCAGCGGTTACTTCCAAAGGGCAGATCACCATTCCGGCCGAAGTCCGGGAGGATCTCAGGCTGAAAACGGGAGATCGGGTCTCATTCATCAAGGGCGAAAACGGCGAATACATTTTGAAGGCCAAGACAGGCTCTATCCAGGACGTGAAAGGCATGTGGAAATGGACTGGAAAGCCAGCAACAATTGAAGAGATGAATGAGGTCATTGCGAAAGGCTGGGCGGGCCAGCTGACATTTGAGGATTGATCCGAGAATGACGGGACTCGATACCAATGTGCTGGTCCGCTATATCGTACGAGACGATGCGGCCCAGACGGAGCGTGCAGATACCCTTCTGCAAGAGTTTTCCCCGGAGGCGCCGGGATTCATCTCATTAGTCGCTCTAGCTGAGTTGTTCTGGGTACTCCGCACTTACTATCGCATGCCTAAAGCTGAACTTATTTTATGTCTTGAGCGGTTGTTAAACTCTATGAATCTGATTCTTGAAGGCGATGCGGCGGTTCGTCTGGCGATTACGAAATTTGCCAGCGCACGATGTGACTTTGCAGATTGTCTTATAGAAAGATTGGGTTTCCAGAGCGGTTGCACACGTACCTTCACATTCGACACGAATGCAGCAAAATCAACGGGAATGGTCCTGCTTTAGAGCGAGAAATGGCGATTGACTAAGGCCTTGTAAAAAATTAGACCGGCGACAGCGCGTCCACTACCGGTATGCCTTTGGGCGGCGTAAAGCGGAACGTTCCGGCAGGAATTGGCACATTGGGCTGCTCGCCGGTTAAGGTGAAGCGGGTCAGCGCGCCATCGGTCTCTTCCATCTCGATTCCTGTAATCGTTCCGTCCGCGGCCACGGTCAACGTGAGCCGCGACACGCGTTTTTCCTGTCCCCTGGGCTGGCCGGTCAGCGTGAACTTGCCGTTCGCGGCGGGCCGCAGGGTCAGGTTGCTCAATTCCTTCTCCAGCTTCGTGCGGCCCAGCAGAAAACGCAGCGGCGAGCGTAAATCGTTCAATTGTTTGGCCAGGATGCGCTGCACTTGAGAGTCGCCCGGGGAGTAGAACCAGGCAAAGGTGCCGTCAAGCAGGAAGAGCTTGCCGGCCGGCTCGCTGTACTCCCACTTCATGCGGCCGGGCTTCATCATCAGCAGCGTCCCTCTCTCCGTGCGACGCATCCCCAGCCCCTCGTAGCTCTCGATGAAGCCAACCTTGAGTGAGCGCAACTGGTTGTAGTGGAGATCGACCTTTTGCGCCAGTTCGTGCGCCGGGTCCTTCGCGGACGGGTCCTTTGCGGGCGGCGAATGTTGGGCGCACAGTGCGACAGAAAACAGGGATGCAGCCGCAATCCAGCCGCAGAGCCTGAAGAGCGCGCTCATCGCAACTCCAATGGCTGTGTGCAGTTGGTTCCGCCCATGGGGTCGTATTTGATGACGCCGAACGCATCGCCGCAGAAGCCGCGGTTGCCGGTTTTGCCGGGGGATTGCGGTACAGCGGTGATTGTGTAGCCGGTGACGCGTTCCGTGCCGCTCAGGCTCACCCTGCTGCAGTTGCCAATGGTGAAGATGTAGCCGGATTTGATGCCAGAGGCCAGATCGCTCGGCAAAACCTGAGCCGCGTTCGCCGAGGGAGGTCCTGCACTTGGTTCGCCTCCCAAAGCCCGCAGCGAGCAGGCGTAACCTCTGGAGGGATAAGTCTCCGAGTACATCAACTCCGCCTGCTGAATGGCGTGAAGAGTGTGAATTGCCGCAGCCTCGCTGGCCTGTTTCTTCATGCCGCCCATGGTGGGAATCGCAAGGAATGCGATCAGGAGTACGATGCAAAGGAAAAAGAACGCGGCCACCCCCACAAGAACCCACACAAAGATGGGAACTTTTCGGGTGCCGGAAAGGGGTGTCTGGCCTGGCAGGCCGGAACCTGGATTACCCGCGACCGATGCGTCTGTTTCGTTCATTGAATCAGTTGAGTGCAGTTGGTGCCACCCGCCGGATCGGACTTGAGTGTGGCGTACTGATCTAGGCAGAAGCCCAGGTCTCCGGATTTTCCCGGCGTCTCGGGTATGGCGGTGACCGCGTAGCTGGTGATGCGCTCCGAGCCTGTGGCCTTGGTGCACGGGCCTATGGTGAAGATATAACCCGACTTGTTCCCGCTCGCCAAATCCTGCTTAATCATCTGCGCGGCGGTGGGCGAAGGCGGTCCCGCGGCCGGATCGCCGCCCAGGAACGCAAGATTGCAAGCAAAGCCGTTGTTCGGGTAGTAGCCCTCGTACATCATCTCCGCCTGCTGAATGGTCTGCAAGGACTTCTTTGCGGAAACTTCGTGGGCGTACTTGAATAGCTTTGGAGCATTCGGGATGGCGAGCACTGTGAGGATGGTAATGATGGCCATGACTATCAGCAACTCCATCAGCGTAAAGCCGTTGGTCTGCAGGAAGCGTCGCGTGCGGCAGTTCGAGTTCGTGCGATTCATACGGTTCCAGTTCCTCTGGGTGTGGCCCAAACCCTCCACCCCATCCGTGAAAATCCTACAACGTATGGACGCGAAAGGGAAATGGGGCGCTCGAAAAGCAGGTGTTAGGGGTTAGGGATTAGGGGTTAGGGAAAAGCATCGGCTTAGTGATCCTCAAAGGCACCCAACGAATATTCATGGGATGCACCGGGTTTTGGCGCCCGATAGCGAAAGCTAGCCGTGAAATAATCCCTATCCCCTAACCCCTAACCCCTAATCCGTATCCTTCTGGCCGGTAGCGCTCTCTTGCCGAGCCAGCTTGATGCGAACCAATTCCAGCTTCTTTTGTACCTTGGCCACTTCAGCCTGTTCCACGTCGACCGGGGCCGATTTGGCGAACTGAGTGAGCGAAAGCTCCCACTGCGACGCGGCCAGGCGGAAACGGCCGGTCTTCTCGTAGAGCTCGCCCAAGTGGTCGTGGACCGTGGGGTCGGTCTGGTCGCGCTCCACTGCCTGGCGCAGGTTCACCTCAGCCAGCTCGAACTCGCCCATCTTGAAGTACACCCAGCCCAGCGAATCCAGGTAGGCGCCGTTCATCGGCTCAAGCTCCACCGCCTTGCGTATCAGCTTCAGAGCTTCTGGCAACTGTTTGCCCTTGTCGGCCAGCATGTAGCCCAGGTAGTTGAGAACCATGGCGTTGTCGGGCTCCTGCTCCAGCGACTGGCGAAAGAATTGCTCGGCCGGCTCGTAGTGTTTCTGCCGCTCTACCAGTTCGCCCCGGAGAAAGAGCAGATAGGCCTTGTCTTCCTTCTTGGTGGTCAGCGACTCGGCCTTGTTGAAGGCATCGTCGGCTTCCTTCCAGCGGTGTGCGCGGACGCACATCTGACCGATCACCAGCCACACTGGGCGATCTTCAGCGGTATTAGCCAGCAGTCCTTTGGCCTGCGCCAGCCCTTCGTCGGTCTTGTCCAGGTCGCCCATCTCCGCGGCCAGCATCAGCTTCAGTTCGCGATTCTTGGGGTTGGCCTCGACAGCCTTGCGTGCAACCTCGATGGCCTTGTCGAACTGCTTGGCGTCGCGCCAGGTGTCCACCTGAGACTGATAGCCGCGCTCTGCCGTCTCTCCGCCCATGTCAATCAACTTCTGATAGGTGGCGATGGCTTCGGCTGTCTTGTTCTGTTCGTGATAGACCGCTCCCAGCCGCTCCAGGAAGATGCCGCGGTTGTTCTTCTCCTCGGTGGTGTAGGCTCCGTTGGCGTGCGAGGTCAGGTCCACCATCTTCTCGTAGGTTTGCGCGGACTCGTCGTAGCGGCCCAGTACGTCCAGCAGCAGCCCCTCGTTGAAGCCCGCTTCCAGGCTGCTGGAGTCCATCTTGCGCGCTTTGCGGATGGTTGCCAGCGCATCTTCATACTTTCCCTGGCGGCGCTGAATCTCGCCGATGCGCACCACAGCTCCAGCGTTCTCAGGGTCCGCCTCGGACAGCGCCCTGTATTGCTTGAGCGCCTCGTCGAGCTGGTTGTCGCTGAGCAGTGCATGGGCCAGCGCATCCAGCGTGCGCGGATCGCCCGGTTCCAGGTCATTCGCGCGCTGATAGGCGGCGATGGCCTCCTTGGTCCGCTTCAACTGCTCATAGGCCGCGCCCAGCGCGTCCTCCATCTTGGGCGTCCGGTCGGCTACCGGAACCGTCTCAATTACCTTGACTTCCTGCTCGATATTGCCGCTCTCTGCATACAAGCGCGCCAGGTTCAACACCACTTCCTCGGAATCAGGCTCCATGGCTTGCGCTGTCTTGAACTGCTCCTCGGCCTTTTTCTGGTCGTGCTTGATGGTGTAAAGCTGGCCCAGAACCATGCGATCTTCGACGTCCTTGGGCTGCAGTGCGACAATCTTTTCGAATTCCGCGATCGCCAGGCCCAACACGTTGCCGGTAGGCGAGGAAGCGGGCGATGCATTTTGCCCTTCGCTCAGCGTACGCAGGTAGATGCGCCCAAGTAATTTGTGTGCGTCGATGTCGTCCGGCGAGCCCTTCAGCAGCCCTCGCACAGTGCTCTCCGCCTCGCGCGAGCGGCCGGTGCGGAAGTACAGGTTGGCAAGGGCGAGGTTCAACTGCGGCGAAGCCGGGTCGGCGTTCAGCGCCAGCTTGTACTCCTCAATGGCCCGCGTCACCAGCTCCGGACGGCCCTCGGTTACGGCCTGTTCCTCGTAGCCGCTGGCCAGCGCCAGGTGATAGTAAGCCTGGGCGCGGTTCGGCGGCGTTGTGGCGGCGTCAGCCGCCTTGGCGGGAGCAATCTGGATAGGGCTGGCAATGGGTGCTTTGGCCGGGCTGCCTTTCGCCGGAGCGGCTGTTTCCGGCTTGGCCGGAGCCGTGCTTCCCGGAACGATCTGAACGGGGGCGGTCTGTGCCGGGGTAGTCTGGGCGCAGGCAGGTCTGCCCGGAAGCACGAAGGCAATTGCGGCGGTAAACACAAGCCAGAGGGGCAGCAAACTTAGTTTTCTTGTCATCATCCTGGGGATTCCATGCCTTTTCATCCGAGCCGTCTGGAGCAGATTTTCAACGACTTGGGGCCAATAGGCAATGCAGGCAGCCGGTGGGAGAAGCTCTGCCTACTGTAAAGACGATTCTAATCGCCATTTGGCTTGAACGGTGAGATAGATTTATAGATTTCCAGGGTTTTCATTCTACGGAATGCCAAGAAACTTGTGGGTTTGCAGGCTCAGTCTCCACTGTGGATGGTCGAGGCAGTAGCGCAACGCAAGCCCGGCATAGGCCTCGCGGCTGGGTCCGTCCATCGGCTGCAGGAAGAAATGCCGGAAGGGAAGCGCCTCAAACTCCGCCGGATCGATGCCCAATTGGGGAAAAACCAGCTTCAGTTCGTCCCCGCTGCGCTGCTTGAGCCCGGCTCCGGCCTTGGGACTGACGCAGAGCCAGTCCAGCCCAGTCGGCGCTGCAATCGTCCCGTTGGTTTCTACGGCAATCTCAAATCCGCGCCCGTGCAGCGCGGCAATCAGCTTTGCGTCCAGTTGCAGCAGAGGTTCGCCGCCCGTGCAGACCACGAATCGCTTGCCCCAATCCGTCGCCCACTTCTGCTCGATGGCTGCCGCCAAATCTTCAGCAGCCTCGAATCTTCCGCCGCCCGCGCCAGCCACGCCCACAAAATCCGTGTCGCAAAACCTGCACATGGCCTCCAGCCGGTCAGCCTCGCGCCCCGACCAGAGGTTGCATCCGGCAAAGCGGCAGAAGACCGCCGCGCGCCCCGTCTGCGCCCCCTCGCCCTGCAGCGTATAAAAGATTTCCTTGACCGCGTAGCTCATAAGACCAGTTCTCAGTTTTCTGTTGTCAGCTATCAGTCCCGTGCCCCATCCATTCGCGTTACCGGGGTCCCCGGCGACAGGTCTTCGTCGCTGGGGTGGTCGACGAATGGGTGGGATAGCACAAATCTCAATCATCCGGTTATGAAGAAGCCGGACCTACCCTGTACTTCAGTGGATCTACCATCCCATTCTCCCGAAATCCCTTCCGTCGCAGCAGGCAGGAATCACATTCCCCGCACGGTTCGCTCTTTGGCCCCGGATCATAGCAACTGCTGGTCAACCCGTAATCTACTCCCAGTTCGATTCCCTTGGCGATAATCTCCGCCTTGGTCAGCGCGATCAGCGGCGTATGCACCCGGAGCGCCTGGCGTCCTTCAACCCCGGCCCTGGTCGCCAGATTGGCCATCTTTTCGAAAGCCTCAATGAACTCCGGACGGCAGTCCGGGTAGCCCGAGTAATCCAGCGCATTCACACCGATAAAAATGTCGCTCGATCCCAGCACCTCCGCCCAGGCCAGCGCAAACGACAAAAAAATGGTGTTGCGCGCCGGAACGTAAGTAATGGGAATGTCGTGGGACAT
>Ga0302270_10000714_pt1 | contig 34933 bp, 26 predicted proteins | sample III_Bog_E2_3_FD_198773 | JGI IMG/M metagenome (GOLD analysis project Ga0302270, IMG submission 198773) | Peat permafrost microbial communities from Stordalen Mire near Abisko, Sweden - III_Bog_E2_3 | ecosystem: Environmental > Terrestrial > Soil > Wetlands > Peat | place: Sweden: Abisko... | reverse complement strand
GCGGTCGTGACCTCGCCCTCGCGACCGGCCGGACTGACCCCATTGGTGTCTTTGTCTTGATCGCCACCCACAGCGCGATAGTGAACTGTTGCCCCGGCGACAGGCCGTCCGTTCACGGCATTCAGCACATGCCCCGAGATGAGCGCATCGTCGCTCTTCGCCGGGTCATTCGTCTGCGCCGACGCAGCGGCTGCGAACAGCAAAGCGAACACGAGCCAGCGAATCACTGAACAACCTCCGCGCAATCACTAACATCGCAATAACTCTGATGGCGCCTCCGGCTCAGGCCCCAGAGCATCCCTCAGCCCGTATTCCTAAGCCCCGCCGAGATCCCGCTGATCGTTGCGGCAATCGCCCGATTCACCTCCGGCGTATCTTCGCCCGCCCGCTTCCGCCGCAGCATGTCAACCTGAATCAAATGCATCGGGTCCACATACGGATTGCGCAGCTTGATCGACCGCGCCAGCACCGGGTTCGATTCCAGCAGCTCCTTCTGCCCAGTCACCGCCAGCAGCGCGCGCACCGTCCGATGAAACTCGCCTTCAAACAAATCGTAAATACGCTCACGCAGCTTCGCGTCCTCCACCAGCTCGGAGTAGAGCCGCGCCGTAGCCAGATCCACCTTGCCCAGCGCCAGCTCCACATTGCGCAGCAGGTCGATAAAGAGCGGCAACTCGTGCTTCATCGTCTGCAATAGCTCCAGCGCGCCCGGCCGCGCCAAAAACTCCTCCAGCGCATACCCCACGCCAAACCACGCTGGCACCAGCAGCCGCGACTGCGTCCATCCAAACACCCACGGAATCGCCCTCAAATCCGTAAGCTTCGGGCTCGCATTCCGCCGCGAAGGCCGCGAACCAATCTTGGCCTGCTCCAGCTCACCTACCGGCGTCGACTGCTCAAAGTAAGTCACCACATCCGGATCGTCGAGAATGTGCTTGCGGTAATACTCAAACGCAATGCCCGATAGTTCGTCGAGAGCAGCATCCCACTCCGGCTTCATCACGCCACTAAAATGCCCCTCCGGATCGCGCGCATTCGGCCGCGCCAATGCGTCGAGTGAAGCCGCGATCATCAACTCCAAATTCCGTTCGGCCAGCACCTCGTCGGCGTACTTGAAGTTCAGCACCTCGCCCTGCTCGGTAATCCGCAACTGCCCGTCAAAAGAATTCATCGGCTGGGCAAAGATCGCGCGATGCGTCGGCCCTCCGCCGCGTCCCACCGTGCCCCCGCGCCCGTGGAAGAGCCGCAGCTTCACCCCACACTCCCGCGCCACCACATGCAGGTCGCGATGCGCGCGAAAGATCTCCCACGTCGAGGTCAGCATGCCGCCGTCTTTATTCGAATCCGAATAGCCCAGCATGACCTCCTGCCAGTTATCCCAGGTTGCCATCAGCTTGCGATAATCCGCCCTGCCCCACAGCTCGCGGCAGACCTCCGGAGCCTTTCGCAGATCCTCGATCGACTCAAAGAGCGGCACCGGCATCAAACCCGGATCTCTACCCGCTCCCTCGACCCTCACGCCGCCCAGCCGCGCCAGCCGCACCACGGCCAGCACGTCTTCCACCGTCGAAGCCCCGCTGATCACGTACTGCCGAACCGCCTCCGGCGAACAGCCGTCCTTGATCTCCGCCACCACGCGAAAGGTCTCCAGCACGCTCGCCGTCTCATCCGAAAGCCCTCCCGGCAGCGTCGGCGCAACGGTGTCCGCAATCGTCTCCTGCAAGGCCGTCGCGTGCACCCGCGCATGTTGCCTTATGTCCAGCGTATGCAGATGCAGCCCAAACGTCCGCACCTGCAAGATCAGCGGATCGACCAGCGTCCGCGCGATCCGTATCCCGCGATTGGCCGCGAGCGACTCCCTCAGCACTTCCAAATCGTCGATGAAATCCAGCACCGAGCAATACGCAGGAAGAGAATTGGCCAGCTTGCCCGAACCGTCGTCGACCCGCGCCAGCGTATAGGGCATCACCGGCAGAGCCGCGGCCGCCGTACCCGCTTGCTCCGTCGCCTTATCCAGCGTGCGCCGCAGCCGCGCCTTCAGGCAGATCGCAAATCGCCGATAGTACTCAAACTGATACTGTGCCTCGAACGCCTGCGCCTCGGGCGTATGCACCAGCGCGACATAAGCCTCAAGCCTTTGCAGCAGCGCATCGCTCACCCCGATCTGCTGCGCGCTCGTCGTCAGCAGTTCGATAATCTCATCGAGCTGCCGCTGATAAAAGAGCAGCAGATGCCCCCGAGCCAGCCGGATCGCATCGCGCGTCACCGCAGGCGTAACAAATGGATTGCCGTCCCTATCCCCGCCGATCCACGAGCCAAAGATCAGCACCTGCGGCAGCTCGAGCGTCTCCATCTCCAGCCCATACGCGGCCTTCAGCGCCTCGGCAATCTCGCGATAGAGGCTGGGCAGTGTCGCAAAGATCGAGACGTCATAATAATCCAGCCCCATCTTCACTTCGTCGTAGACCGTCGGCCGCCGCGAGCGCACCTCGTCGGTCTGCCACAGGCTGGTAATTTCCGCGCGGATCGCATCTTCGAGGCGCGCCATCTCAGGCTCCGGCACTGGAATCCGGTCCAGCCCCGCCAGAAAATCCCCAATCCGCCGCCGCTTGAACATCACCGACCGCCGGGCGACTTCAGTCGGGTGCGCCGTAAAGACCGGCACAATCAGAATGCGCCCCAGCCACTCCAGCGCCTCGTCTGCGCTGATGCCCACGCGCCGCATCTCGCACAGCGTTCCTGCCAGCGACCCGCGCTGCCGCCCTGCGTCGCCGCTCATGTGCAGAGCCGTGCGCCGCCGCTTGCGGTGGTTCGTCTCCGCAAGATTGATCAGTTCGAAATAAAACGCAAAGGCCCGCGTCAGCAGAATCGCCCGCTCCACCGGCAGCGAGTGTACCAGCTCCAGAGAAGCCGCCGCGTGGCGCGCAGCCTCTTCATAGCGCCCCCGTGCCTCTTCGTCGCGCCGCCGGATCGTGCCCTGCCGCAGCGCCTCGACGTGAGCAAAAAGATCCACGCCCGCCTGCTCGCGCAGCACCTCGCCCAGCAGCATGCCCAGCGAACGCACATCGCGCCTCAGCGGAGCCTCTTTCAGCTCCCCCGTCTGCGCCTCCAGTTCCTTGAGCCGCACCGACCAACTCTCGGGATTCCACAATAGACCCATCGTGCCTTCATTATGCACGATGGCCTATCAAGGCTTCTTTGTTCACGAGCGAGTGATTGAGTAGCGCCGGCCTCCTGGCCGGCTGTCGCGCGGACGTCCACGTCCACGCCCACTCTCCCCGTGCTCTCTCCCGTCTTATCTGCTCTCTCCCATTTGATGCGCTCTGACGTCTCATGCGCTCTCTCCCGTTGGATGCGCTCTGACGTCTCATGCACTCTCTCCCGTAGGGAGAGAAGGATAATAGCCCAGGGTGAAGCGCAGCGTAACCCTGGGACCAGAATCACAAATCAACCCAAAGCCCCGTAGGGGCGCAGCGAAACCCGCCAGCCACCTGTCATCCTGACCAAACCACCTGTCATCCTGAGCGAAGCGCAGCGAAGTTGAAGGACCTGCGGTTGCTTTTCGTCGCATCGTGAAGCCTCCACTAGCCCGCCAAAATTCGCGGCGGTCAGATGTGCGCCTTCGCGGGTATTCAAGTGAAGGCCGATGAGAATTGGAATAGAATTGGTCGCAACACTCTGGGACAGGTTTCTCGGTGGAGGAGCTTTTCATGGAAACCCTCAAATTGCTTCTGACCCTCCTAGTGCCCCTCATCGGCGGGGGCGCATGCGGAGCAGTGATAAACGAATGGTTTCACCGCCGCAGATCCCGAACGCAGCCTATCCCGCTGATTGAACGGGTCAATCGACTTGTGAGTTCCGAGTTGCAAGGGTTCGTCCTTGCGCGACCTGCAGGCGAGGGGCAAAACCGGCACCTGGAGGCAATCCAGAGGGTTCGCGAATACCAGCTAACACTCCGTAATACTTCCTACATCCACATTCACAGCGCGGAGATCCAATTCGAATTTCCGTCAGAGGACGTCGAGGCGTGGGCGGAGCGGCCAGCCCGCAGCAAGACAGCCCCGATTCCCCTCGAAGCATCTATATCTGAGCCATGGAAGAAGGGGTATCGCTGGCTAATTCCGGAGTTTCCTCCCGGCGATTCAATGGAGTTCACATTCAAAGCGGTCGACCCGCCGTCGGATGAATACGAAGTCGCGCTGTACGGTGGAGGCCAAGTTGTCATCGAGAAATCCAAAGGCGAGCCTGTGGCTAAGGGGCCGTTCCTAGCAAAGCTGGCAGATGGCACCAAAATTGCGGCGTCCGTCATTCTCTTTTTCATCTTGCCCCTTGCGCCTGCGAGCATAATGATCGCGACGTCCCCAACCGGCTCAAAGTCAACCGTTGTCGATTGGGCGGGGTGCTCCCTCAATGTGGAATCCTCGTCCTTCCAGGTGAACTCCAGCCTTTTTTCGCGGGCAGGCCCCTGGAAACTCCATTACAGTATCTTGAACACCGGGAGCAGGAAGTGTTTCGTAAAGTGGGAGAACGCCCATGAGAACCCAGCCACCGTTGAGCCAGGAGGAACCATTTTAATCCCGAGTGAATACACCAGCAAAAAACCAAGATTAGTTTCGGAGGGACTTCTTTTCGGCCCCGATGACCCATCGAACGAAGCTATGGTGAAGATCTACGTGCCCGGAACTCCCTAAGGATGTCAGGCGGACGGCTCGTCTTAGCGCTTACGAATATGTGTGCCCCAGGTCCGGATTTTCGGACCTGCGAAACCGCAACCCCTCCTTCACCGCCGCTAGGAGTGCACCGGCTTCGCGACCAGACGCACGCCGAGCGCCGCACAGACGCGATTGATCGTGTCAAAGCGCGGAGTGCTGTCGGGACGCAAAGCCTTGTAGAGTGCCTCACGAGTAATCCCAGCCGATTTGGCGATCTCCGTCATTCCGCGCGCGCGCGCAATATCGCCCAGCGCCGCCGCCAGCAGCGCGCCATCCTGCGCCTCCAGTATGTCGGTCAAGTACGCGGCGATGGACGCCTCACTGTTGAGGTAAGGGGCCGCGTCGAACTCCGGAAGATTGCCGGGTGCCCCATCCTTGAATCGCTTTTTGATTCAAGGGTGGGAAACGAAAATCTCTCCCCGCCGTTTTGCAGATAATTATCAGTCCCCGGCGCGAAATGGAATCAGTCAGAAGGGCGTGGCCAAACTGACCACTGTTCACTGACCACTATCCACTGACACGGAGAATCCTCCATGACCCCAAAATCCACCACGGAACTCAGCCTGGTCGAGGCCATTCCACTGCCGGCGCTCGACCCCAAACCCAAACAAGCCCGCGCCGCCATCAAGCGTTGCTGCGCCGCCTGGCAGCGCGCCTACGATGCATACCTGGGGGGTAAGCCTGGGGACAACACTGACAAGATCATCGCTGCCCATCGGGCCGGTCCTGCTTACTGCAACGCCATGCCCCCTCTTGCCGGTTATGAAAGCATCCGCGACTTCATCGCCTGCGCAGCTCACGGCATACTCATCGAAGCAATCCCCCAGAACCGGGCCAACCAGCTCCTTTACGCCGCGCAGGTCGCGCTCTCCTCTCTGCATTACGAACCGAAACCTCAAAAATCCGCCGCTTTTTTGCGCTTTTTGAATGACTATTATTACAGTTGTAGATCGTCGAATCCGGAGGGAGCCGGGGGTTTTAACCCCCGGAAAGAGTGCGAATTTGCGCGGCCTTCAGGCCCGGGCCTTTGCTGTTTTTCTGGGGATTGAGGGAAGTACAACTGTAGTTCCTAAGCGCCCTCCAACTGTACCATCAGCTCTTCCCACTCAGCGGTGAAGGCGGCAAGCTGCGAGCGCAACTCCTCCGCAAGGTCCGTCAGCCGCTGCGTCTCCGAGGCAGAGACGTAAACGCCCAATTGCTCCTCGGTGTGCGCAATCGAGGCCTCGATGCGCGGGACTTCTTCTTCCAAAAACGCGCACCGCTCCTCCATCTGCTTCTGCTTGATCGGATTCAGCCGGCGCGTACGTTCCTTGGCAGCCTCTGGCTCCTCATCGGTTCCGCCATTTGCCGCCTTCCCGTTCGAAGGCGCGGCTGATTCCGCCGGTCTCGGCTTTACCGCTGCCTCGACCGCTGTTCCGGTCGTTTGCGCCTCCTTCCAGCGCAGATAGTCCTCGTAGTTGCCCTCGTGGCTTGTCACATTGCCGTTCTCAACTTCCAGCACGCGCGTAGCCAGCCGATCGATAAAGTAGCGGTCATGCGACACAAAAACAACAGTCCCGCTGAAGGCCGCCAGCGCATCGAGCAGCACATCCTTGGCCCGCATATCCAGGTGATTCGTCGGCTCATCGAGCTGCAGAAAATTCGACGGCGAAACCAGAATCCGCGCCAGTGCGTAGCGGTTGCGCTCGCCGCCGCTCAGCACGCCCAGCGGCTTGAAGACATCGTCGCCACTGAACAAGAAGCAGCCCAGCAGCGACCGCAGTGCCTGTTCCGGCACCTTGAACGCCGCGCCGCTGATGTCGTCCAGCATCCGCGCATCGCCGTTCAGCACCTTGTACTGGTCCTGAGCAAAGTACTCGCTCACGACGTTGTGCCCCAGCTTGACTTGTCCAGAGGTTGGCGTCTCGTCGCCGGTGAGCAGCTTGATCAGCGTAGACTTGCCCGCGCCATTCACGCCCACCAGCGCCACGCGGTCGCCGCGCTCGATTCCGAAGCGCACGCCACAGAGGACCTGTTTCGCACCATAACTCTTCGAGAGTCCTTCAGCCTCCACAACCATCCGTCCCGAAGGCGGCGGCTGAGGAAACTTGAAATGAATCGTCGACTCCTCTTCGGGGATTTCGATCCGCTCGATCTTTTCCAGTTCCTTGATGCGGCTCTGCACCTGCTTGGCCTTGGTGGCCTGGGAGCGGAAGCGATTGATAAACGCCTCCAGGTGCTCGATCTGCAACCGCTGGTTGCGATAAGCCGACTGCAACTGCGTCCGCCGCTCGTCCTTCTGGCTCAGATATTTTGTGTAATTTCCCTGGTAGATATTCAGCCTCTTGTTCCAAATCTCCACCGTGCGATCAATGGTAACATCCAGAAAATACCGGTCGTGAGAGATCAGTATGTAGCCAAAAGGATAAGCCTTGAGATAGTCTTCGAGCCAGTTGCGCGTCTCAAGATCCAGATGGTTGGTAGGCTCATCTAGTAGCAAGAGATTCGGCTTGGCCAGCAGCAGCTTGGCAAGCGCAATCCGCATCTGCCAACCGCCCGAGAATTCATCTGTCTGCCGCGTCCAGTCCTCCTTGCCAAAGCCTAGTCCCGTCAACACGCCGCCAACCTGCGCATCCAGCGCATACCCGTCCAGCGCGTGAAAGCGCTCCTGCAACATTGAGTAGCGCTCTGCCGTGGCCTCGTACTCCGGCCCTTCGTGATCGAGCTCGGCCAATTGCCCGCCGAGCCGCTCGACCTCCCGCTCCATATCGCGCAGCTCATCGAAGACCGTCAGGCACTCCTCGAAGACACTGCGCCCGGCCAGCGCCAGCCCTTCCTGCGGCAGGTAGCCGATACTCATCCCGCGCGTCTGCTGCACCTGGCCGTAGTCCAGCGTCTCCAGGCCTGCGAGCACTTTCATGATGGTGGATTTGCCGGTGCCGTTGGCGCCGACGAGCGCAGTCTTCTCCCGCGCCCGGATGAGCCAGTTGGCCTCAAGGAAGAGAACTCGCGGCCCAAACCGCTTGCCGGCATTTTGCAGGGAGAGCATCTACTCCCTATTTTCTCAGGTGGAGGCCACGAACCGGGTTTACGGCCGAATCTCCACCGACGTGCCTACCGGGACCAGCTCCCAGATATCGTCGATCTCGGCATCAGTCACGGCGATGCAGCCCAGGGTCCAGTCGTAGAGCCGGTGCGTCGCTCCCAGCCAACCCATGCCGCTGGGCAGGCCATGGATCATGATTGCCCCGCCGGGCGAGACGCCAAGCTTGGCCGCGCGCTTTCGGTCCTCGGCATCGGGATAGGAGATGTGCAGAGCCTTGTGATAATGGCTGGCGGCATTGCGCGAGTCGATCACATAGTAGCCCTCCGGTGTGCGCCCGTCGCCCTCACGCTCCTTGGGTGCAAGGCCGCCTCGCCCCAGCGCCACCTTGTACGTGCGAATCACCCTGCCCCCGGCGAGCAGCTCCATCACATGATCCTTCTTCAGAATCAGAATCGAATCGGCCTTTTGCGGCGCTGCCGACTGCTGGGCCGGCGCCGCCGGGGTAAGCGCACACAAGGCAAGGCAAACGAATGCACAAGCCATGCCAACGGCGAAACCAACGCGAAGCCTGTGCGAATTCATGCGGTCACTTTACTACATTCCACAGGCCTTCTGGACAGAATTCATCTCCCTTTCACACGGCTCGTATATCCATTGTGTGTCTCAGGTTTTGCTTCCCCAGCGTAACTGGACTCGAATCCTATCCCACACTCTGGAGCGTTTACATGTCAGATTTGGCGACAGCACTCCCAGCTCATCCCGCCGCTGCGGCGATCCTCGACAAGAAGATGAAGAAATCCCACGCCATAATCAGCGGCGGTGTCGTTCTTGCGGCGCTGGCGATCGGCCTTGGCTTCATCGGCGTCAACATCTTTCAGGACTTCAACGGCGTGGCCATCGGCAGTATCTGGCCTTATCTGCTGCTGATCTTTGCGTTGTTGATCGCTCTCGGCTTCGAGTTCGTCAACGGCTTCCATGACACAGCCAATGCCGTTGCCACGGTCATCTACACTCACTCCCTCGATCCCAACATTGCCGTGGTCTGGTCCGGGTTGTGCAACCTGTGCGGCGTACTGCTCTCCTCGGGAGCGGTGGCCTTCGCCATCATCACGCTGCTCCCCGTCGAGCTGATTCTTCAGGTGAGCACCGGCGCAGGCTTTGCCATGGTCTTTGCCCTGCTCATTGCCGCCATTATCTGGAACCTCAGTACCTGGTGGCTCGGCCTGCCGGCCTCGAGCTCACACACCATGGTCGGCTCCATCATCGGCGTTGGCATCGCCAACCAGCTGATGAGCGTCCACACCGGCACCTCCGGCGTGGACTGGGAACAGGCCACCAAGGTCTTCAAGGTGCTGCTCATCTCGCCCCTGATCGGCTTTGGCGCCGCGGCTCTGCTGCTGTTGCTCTCAAAGCTATTCATCCTGACGAAATGGGCCAAGGCTCTGGCAGTCAGCTACGACGCGAATCACAAGAAGCCCCTGTGGGCGCTACCCACCATCGCGGTCACCGGTGTGGCCGGAACGTATGTTATGAACTTCATCGCGCCCCTGGTTCTCGGGCTCTTCGGTCCCTTGGGCGCACCCTTATGGCAGCCGGTCGCCTATGTTGAATCCTGGAGTTCCCCCATCGGCCTGATTGCGGTCATGTTCCTGGTAGGCATCGTTGGGCTCCTCGTTGTCGCCTTGTTCGCCAGAATCGTGATCGAGAATGCCGATGTGCTCTTCACGGCGCCCAAGGGCAATACTCCTCCACCGTGGCCCATTCGCGCCCTGCTGGTCTTCACCTGCTCCGGCGTCAGTTTTGCCCATGGCTCCAATGACGGACAGAAGGGCATGGGACTGATCATGCTCATTCTCATCGGCACAGTGCCCACCGCCTACGCGCTCAACCACGCGGTCACCGGGCGCGAGACTGAGGCCTTCATCGCCGCCTCCGAGCAGGCAGGACAAGTCCTGGACCAGCATGTGGACAAGAGCGGCGTTCTCGGCGAAGACGCCCGCGCCGAGGTCACCGACTACATCCGCACCAAGCAGATCAGGCCGGACACGGTATTGGCTCTGAGGGAGTTGGTCAAGGATCTGGAAGGGGATGTGACCGTTTACAAGGAATACAAGTCGGTACCGGCCAACAAGCAGGCCAATGTCCGCAACGACATGTATGTGGCCAGCGAGGCAATCCGCCTGATGCAAAAGAACCACAATCCGGCCTTCACCGCCGCCGAAACCAAGACTCTCGCCACTTACAAGGGCAGCGTGGACAAGGCAACAAAATTCATCCCTACCTGGGTCAAGGTGGCTGTGGCACTTGCTCTGGGCATGGGAACCATGGTCGGCTGGAAACGCATCGTCGTCACCGTCGGCGAAAAGATCGGCAAAGAGCACCTCACCTACGCTCAGGGAGCCTGCGCCGAGTTGGTCGCCATGTGCACCATCTCGGCTGCCGACAACTTCGGCCTGCCGGTCTCAACCACCCACGTCCTCAGCTCCGGCGTGGCCGGCACCATGGCAGCCAACGGCAGCGGCCTGCAACTCTCCACGATTCGCAATATCGCGATGGCCTGGATTCTAACCCTCCCGGCCGCAGCTCTGCTCTCCGGCTCGCTCTTCTGGGCCTTCCGCCAAGTGACTCACTAACGCCTGTTTCAAAAATGCCGCCTTGTGTCAGGGCACGACCTCAGTCGTGCCGAAAAGGGCCGTAAAGATTCGGGCTTGAGCCCCTGCGGGATTGCATCTACAAACCGCCAAACCATTTTTGCAACACGCTCTAACGCCAAAAAGCTTCTCCCTCGGCCTTTCAGGGCGTCCGATGCTACCGGACGCCCTCTCTATTTCCGGTGTGCTCAAGCTCTTTCTGTGGCTCATGGAGTTTCATGATCGCTTTGACCCCGCCCGCAAACTCATGCCAAAGCACCTGATTGCGGAGATATATGATCATCCTACCGGCTAAACTGCGTTGATTAACGCGCACAAAATAGCCGGCTTTTCGAAATCAACAATGAATGGATTGCGGCGGAGACGGACTTGCGCTGCGCGATAACCCTGGAGGCTATCTCTTAAGTGATAAACCTGACCAACGTTTCCAAGAGCTACGGGATGGGGAAAGTAGTCCAAGCCGTAAGCAACATCAGTTTGCAAATCGGACCGTCGGAGCGCGTGGCGGTGATGGGGCCTTCAGGGTCGGGAAAGTCCACGCTTCTCAATCTAATTTGCGGACTTGATGAACCGACCTCAGGGTCGGTCAAGATCGATGGCATGGAGCTGTCCAATCTGAATGACGATGCGCGCACCCGGCTGCGGCGCGAAAAGATTGGAATGATTTTTCAGACGTTTAATCTATTGCCCACACTTACTGCGCTTGAGAACGTGGCCTTCCCGCTTCGCCTGCAAGGGCTCGCAAAGAAGGAAGCCGAGCATCGCGCAGCGACCATGCTGGAGCACGTAGGGTTGCAAGAACGTGCGAGTCACCGGCCCGACGAACTTTCCGGCGGAGAGCGCCAGCGGGTCGCCATTGCTCGCGCACTTATCTTTCGTCCACCTCTGCTTCTTGGCGATGAGCCAACTGGCAATCTCGACTCCTCCTCTGGCGAGGAGATCCTTCGCCTTCTCGACAAGCTCCAGCAGGAATATGGCAGCACTCTCCTTATGGTTACCCACAATGCTCAGGCAGCGAGTTACTGCAACCGGATTATAACTCTGCATGATGGCCAGATTGTTCAGGATGAGCGATTTGAATATGCCCCCGCGAGTGGCCGATGATGGTCCCCGCACTTTGGCAGATAGCATCGCGGCAATGGCGAACCCATGGCCTGCGGGTTGCCATGACTACTTTGGGCATAGCTCTAGGTGTTGCTGTCTTCTTTGCAGTTCGCACAGCCAACGCAGCCCTGCTTGACTCCCTCTCTGCTACGGTTGAGCGATTGGCTGGAAAGTCGACCCTGGAGATCACCTCAGGAGAAACGGGATTCCCTGAGGAAGTCCTAGACACGGCGCGGGCAACGCCAGGGGTTGAGCTGGCTGAGCCTGTAATTGAAGTGATTGTGCACACAGCCTTCGCGGACGAGGGAAATCTACTTATCTTGGGAGTGGATACAACGGGCGATCAGCAGTTGCGCCAATACGAATTTGATCGCTCGCAAACAGAGATAGCAGATCCGCTGACTTATCTAGCTCAACCTAACTCAATTCTTCTTTCCCGGTCCTTCGCAGATCGCCACGGCTTGCATATCGGCGACCGGATTCCAATTTTCACCGCCAACGGGCGCAAGGACTTCACGGTTGAAGGACTCTTCAAACCGGTTGGAGTGGGGGCGGTCTTTGGCGGAAATCTCGCGGTCATGGATGTGTACTCGGCCCAGGTCGTTTTCAATCGCGGCCGTAACTTCGATCGCATCGATCTGATGAATTCGCGGGACGTTCCCGTGGATGAGCTTCAACGGCGTCTGCAAGCGCGCTTGCCTGCCGGCCTTGAATCGGCTCGCCCGCAAATGCGAGGGCAGGCGCTGGAAAATGCAGTTACCGCGATGCGGCTCGGAATGCTGATCACCAGTTTTATCGCTCTGCTCGTGGGCGTCTACATTATCTTCAACTCATTCACAATTGCCGTGAACCAGCGATGGAAGGAGATTGGCATTCTGCGCGCGATCGGAGTCGAACGCCGAAATGTCAACGCCATGTTTCTCGGCGAAGCGTTGCTCATGGGCGTGATCGGCTCGATTTCAGGAATCGCAGCAGGCTTCTATTTGGCATTACTGGCAGGAAAAGTAATGGGCTCGATCGCGGCATCCGTTTATGGCATGATCTCTACTGAGGTGGCGCCGAAGCTTCATCCCGGCGCAGTGCTTGTCTCGTTTGGCATGGGCGTTGCCGCATCCCTTGCCGGCGCATGGTTCCCATCTCGGGCCGCCTCTCGCCTCGACCCCATTCTGGCGCTGCATAACATTGAGTCGCGCCAGCAGGAGTCGTCTCTTGGATGGAAGCGCATTGCGCTCGGCTCTGCGCTGGTTTTGCTCACCTCGCTGCTGATTGAGTTTTCCCCATCTCGCGTGGGAATGACGATTCAGCTATTCTATGCGGCTCTCACGCTGCTCGGCCTGACCATGCTCTTACCAATGCTGGTGCAGTGGACCGCGCGCATGATTCGTCCGTTAATGGATTGGGCTGGAGGTTCAGAGGGAGCGCTCGCCGCCGATGCGATGATCCGATCGCCCAGACGCAGCGCGGCTACGGTCGGCGCGCTGATGGTTGGGCTGATGTTCGTTTTTTCCACTGGAGCTTACATTCAGAGTTACAAGCACATGATCGCCCGCTGGACTCATCGCATGCTGAATGCCGATCTGGTTGTAGCTACCTCCGCATTGTTGCGGTCGACGTCCTACCATTTCAGCGAAGATATGGGTCACCGCATCTCGGCGCTCCCTGAGGTGAAGAGCGTCGAAAACGTGCGTTTCACATTCATTCCCTTTCAGGGAGACACGGCGGCCCTCAGCTCAATCGAGATGGATAGCTTTTTGGCGCGTGCGCCGGATTCGGTTGAAGATGCCAATGTCAATGATGTGCCTGAGCGGTTATCGCGTGGCGAAGGCGCATTGATCTCCAAGAACTTTGCGGCTCGCTGGAAATTCCGTGTGGGAGGCCGCGTGCGTCTCAATGCGCCAACTGGGGTACTGGACCTGCCTGTTCTTGGAATTGTCGAAGACTACCGCTCAGATAAAGGGACGATCTTTATCGACAGGGCGCTCTATAGGAAATATTGGAAGGATGACGCGGTGGATTTTGTCAACGTCAACCTCAAGCCCGGAGAAGATGCGATCAAAGTCAAGCATGAGATTGAGCGGCTTACTGCCGGCACAGACCATGCGCTGGTCTATACAAACGCCGAGTTCCGAGAGTGGATTGGAAGCCTGGTGGACCAGTTCTTTCTGTTGAACTATATGCAACTGGTCGTCGCAGTGATCGTCGCTATCGTGGGAATTGCAAACACGCTGGTTGTTTCCGTCATGGATCGCCGCCGCGAGTTCGCGATTGTCCGCGCCATTGGCGGTTACCGTTCCCAGATACGAAAGATGGTGTTACTGGAGGCCGTTGCCATTTCGATCGTAGGTGTCATGGTGGGTGCGCTGGCGGCGGTCTTCAATATACAATTCATGTCGCGCACGGTATCCACGGTTTTGGCCGGTTACGATGTTCCCTTCTACTTTCCCTGGTTGCTTGTCTTGTGCACTCTTCCGGCCGTGACGGCGGTATCGTTACTCGCCGCCTGGATTCCCGCGCGCCACGCGATGCAAATGTCAGTTATCGAGGCAATCGGATATGAATAGCGAATCAGGATTCCGCAGCGGGATATTGAGGCAACGGGCTGCACTTATTCTTTGCGCCGCGATTGCTTTTTTGGCGGGCGGGCCCGCATTTGGCGCGTCTCCCGACGCCCACAAGATCATGGAAGATGTGTATCGGCAGGACACCAGCCGGGGCACATACATGCGGGCCAGCTTTGAAGTCTCTGACGAGGAAGGCCACCGCACAAAGAAAGAGTTCACTTACCGTCGAATAGGCTCTCCCGGCGACAGCAAGACGCTCGTTGTATTCACTGCTCCGGAGGAGATCCGCGGCGTCGCGCTTTTGTCGATTAATCGGCGCGGAGTGAGCGATCGCCAATCTATGTACATTCCTGCCACACAGCGAGTTCGCCCGGTCGCGCCGCAGGAGCGGTCCGCACGTTTTATCGGCACCGACTTTACTTTTGAAGATATTGCGGAACGGGTGCTCGACGATTTCAGTTACCGGCTACTGGGCGAGACGGAGACGATTGAGGGACACAAAACCTGGAAGGTTGAAGCTACACCGGCCGATTCATCCCGCTCTCAGTATAAGTACATTTATTACTGGGTGGCGCAGGATGTGCCGGTCATCCTTCATGCCGAGATGTACGATGCGCAAGGCCGGGAGGTGCGCGTTCTCCATGCCAGCCAGATCAAGCGAGTTTCGGGAATTTCAGGAGCGCGCCGCACGGAAATGACTTCAGTACTAACTGGAACCAAGACCGTGCTGGTGATAGACGAAGTCAAATTCAATGCGAATCTGGATGAGAAGCTCTTCACGCCGGAGGAGCTTGGACAAATCCATGACTCTGGAACTGTCTCCCAATCCCATTAACCTGGCGGCAAGGTACTGGACGGCTTCGGCAAAATTCTTGCATGGCATTCACTGCGAAGAAATTCATGGTGCAAAAGCTCAGCTGATCAGGAATTCTTGCCGCTGACCGAGGAGTTGCGCGAGCAGCTTGCCGGCTTCATTATGGGCCATCGTGCGTGATTTAGAAACAATGGGTCTATTGTGGAATCCTGAGAGTTGGGCGCAGCGGTTGGCTGAGCTGGAAGCGTGAGCTGGCGAGTTGAAGGAGGCTTCCCCTGCTGTACGGCCAGAGAGCGGAGTGGGGAACCATATGGCTTCAAGGCTGGCGCTCTTGCTGCTACCCTTAGCAGGCAGGCTGCGCAAGTCAGGCCGGCGCTTCAGCCGAAAGCTCGCAAATTTGCTGTTGCTGGGTGCGGGCGCGGCGGCCATGGCCGGGTTGAACGGCTGCGGTTCCACTGCCGGCTTCTTTGGCGAGGCGTCGAGGTCTTTTATACTGTGACCCTGAGCGGAACCATGGGCGGGATTTCCCACGCCTCAAACGCCATCTTGACGGTTGAGTAAGAAAAGGAGAACTTTATGATGCGTACTTCGATCCCCGGAAGGGCGCTCCTTGTGAGCGCGTGCATATTGGCAGGAACGGCAGGCTGGGCTCAGCAGAGCCAGAAGCCGTCGCCACCGGCGGCGGTCTCGACCGACCTCGGCGTCACCTTTGCCACCGAGCGTTCCCAAGTGGTGCCCAGCGTGTGTTGCTTCTGGTTCAAGGGCGGCGGCGCGGATGCGGCGTTTACCTTCTGGAAGGGCTGGGGCATTGCCGCGAGCCTGACCGGCGATCATGCCGCGAACGTGACGCCCGGCGTGGATGTGAACAAGATCACTTACATGGCCGGACCGCGCTACACCTGGACGGCCTGGACCGGCGCCAAGCAGCATCGCCTGCAGATTTACGGACAGGGCTTGTTCGGCGGCGCGCACGGCTTCGACGGCCTCTATCCGAGCTCCAACAGCACGACCTCCAGCGCCAATTCATTTGCGCTTCAAGCCGGTGGCGGACTTAATTTTTACCTCAACAGGAACTGGGGCCTGCGCCTTTTGGAGGCTGACTACGTTCGCACGGAGTTTCCCAACGATGCCGACGATGTGCAAAACGATACGCGGCTGGCCTTCGGCGTCGTCTACCACATTCAAGCCGCTGCGCCCGCGCCGGTGACCTTGAGTTGCGCAGCGAGCCCGACTTTGGTCTTTCCTGGCGACCCGGTCTCGGTGACAGCCACTGCCGGTGGTCTGAACCCCAAGCTGAATGCGGTTTATTCGTGGTCAGGCCCGGGCGTGGCGGGCAACGGAGCCTCAGCGGCTGTTGCTACTGCTTCGTTGGCACCTGGTGCTTATACGGTGACATGCGGGGTGAAGGAAGGCAAGCCCGGCAAGGAGGGCCTCAAGCCCTGGGAATCCGCCGATGCATCGGCTAGTTTCACGGTGAAGGCGTTTGACCCGCCCACGATCGGTTGCTTGGCCAGCCCCGCCACGATCAATCCGGAAGAAACCAGTACCCTGACCGCTACCGGTCTGAGCCCGCAGAATCGTCCGCTGACCTACAGTTACTCGGCTGCCTCCGGCACGGTAAGCGGTAGCGGCTCTACGGCGGTCTTCAACTCAGCGGGCGCGCCGACGGGTCCGACCGCAGTCACCTGCAGCGTGAGTGACGACAAGGGGCAAACGGCAACCGCGAGCGCCACTGTGACCGTCAGTGCCCCGCCGCCTCCGCAACCCTCTCCGGAACAAGTCCGGCTCGAGGCACACCTTGCCTTGCACAGCGTCTTCTTCCCGACGGCTCAGCCAAGGGCCGAGCATCCCGAAGGCGGTCTGGTTGAAAGCCAGCAGGGAACTCTAACCACTCTCGCCACCGACTTCAAGAGCTACCTTGCATTCAAACCGGATGCTCATCTGACCCTGAGCGGACATTGCGATGTGCGCGGATCGGTCGAGTACAACCAGGCGCTTTCCGAGCGCCGCGTCGCTCGCACAAAGCAGTTCCTCGTCGAGCAGGGCGTTTCTGAAGCCGCCATTGAAACGCGCGGCCTTGGCAAGGAGGAAGAGCTCACCTCCGATCAGGTGAAGGATCTGGTCGAACAGAATTCTGACCTGAGCGCTGCGGAGCGGGACAAGATTCTTCACGACCTCAACGTCATTGTTCTGGCACAGAATCGCCGTGTAGACGTCACCCTCAGCACCACAGGCCAGCAGTCGGTACGCCTCTATCCCTTCAACGCTGCCGATTCGCTCACTCTGCTCGACAAGAAGGCTCCGGCACCGGGAAAGAAGGCCGCGCAAAAGAAGCACTCCATGCCCAAAGCCAAATAGTTCATCAACCCGCCGCTCAGACAGGCAATTGCGCCTGTCTGAGCGGCGATCTTATTTCTAAAGCAGTTGCAGAGTGTCCTGGACAAATCCATCGAGAATTGCATTCGCATCGCGCTTTGAGGAGGCCATTCCCATGCCCCATCCAGTTGTCCATTTCGAGATTCTTGGAAAGGATCAGAAGCTGCTCGAAGAGTTCTACAAGGCCGTCTTCGACTGGGAGATCGATCGCATCGCGGAGGGGTATTCGCTGGCGAAACCCGGCTCCGGCATTAACGGCGGCATCGGCGCCATGGGGGAAGGTCGCGTGCATGTCACCTTTTACGTCGCCGTCACTGATGTCGTCACTGCGCTCGCGCTGATCGAAAGCAAAGGCGGGCAGAAGGCCTATGGGCCGCTCCCAACGCCCGACGGGGGCATCTTCGCCGGCTTTCTCGATCCCGAGGGGCATTTGATCGGGCTGGTGCAAGGGCCGAGCGGAATGTAGACGGCCTTAGATCAGTGGCTAGCCGTAGACGCACCTGGCCGAGGGTGAGAGGCCGTGCTTCCTTCGGTCATTTGCAACGCCCACTTGATCGCTTCAAAGTACATCTTGCGAACGTCGGGATCCTGCCAGCTCTCCTCGGTGTGGCCGAGCGTGGAATAAAAGACGCGGCCTTTGCCGTACATCTTGCTCCATGCCACGGGAAAGTCGTGGTCGGCGCGGTGGATCTTCGGGTTGTTGTCGTAGTCCAGTTGGGTAGCGTCGAGACTGAGCAGCACATTGACCTTGTCGCGCGACCAGCTCTTCGGCTGATAGATCTCGTCGTACTTCACGAAGGCGGCAGGGAAGTGGCGCACGGCCGGGAAGTTCGGGTCTTCGTTGACGATCGGCGCGTTGAAGGTCATCCACGGATGCTCGTCAAACCAGCCGCCGAGCATCTCTCCGTACTCTGGCCAGTTGTGGTTCGTGTCGAGCGCGGCGTGGATGCCGACAAAACCCTTGCCGTCGTCTTTGATAAACGACATCATGTCCTGCTTCTGGCCCTCATCCATGTCCAACTCACCGCTGGTGCTGGCAAAGATCAGCAGGTCAAAGTAATTGAGATTCTTTGCGTTTCTCGTCAGCTCTTTTTTGGTGAGCAGCTTGGTGTCGGTGCGCATCGTTGTATCCCACAAGCCGCTTTCCTTGCCCATGTTGTAGACGGCGGCCATCGTATCTGAAACGGAGTCGTGCTCCCAATCCTTGGTCTGGCCAATCACCAGCACATGCTTCATGCGAACCTCCTTGACGTGCGGCGCGGGCGGAAGGGCGCTGTTGCCGACTGACTGTGCTTGTATGCGATTGCTTTGGCCAAGAATGACAAGGCCAACCAAGACGGGAAAAAGAAATCGACAACCTTTAAGAACGCCCATGGGATCTCCTCTGGCTATTACGACATCTACCGATTAATGCCGAGAACCTCACACCGCAAAGTCAATAAACCCTCGCTGCGGATCGGTGGAGACTAACTTCACCGTCACCTTGTCGCCCACATCCAGTCCCTTGCCGCCTTGCACCACTTTCCCGTCCACATGCGGATCGAGGGCGCGTACGAAGGTGCCGTAGTTGTTGACGCCGGTGACAATCGCGGGGAAGCTTTGCCCGATGCGCGGATGCAGCACCACGGCGGCGATACGCTTTTGCATCTCACGCTCGACCTTGCGCGCGTTGTCTTCCATCAGCGTGCAGTGTGTGGCGATGGCGTTGAGGTCGTCTACCGAGTAGGGTTGCGGAGCCTTGGCGAGCCACGCCTTCATCAGCCGCTGCGTCACCATGTCCGGGAATCGGCGATTGGGCGCGGTCGAGTGCGTGTAGTCCTGTACGGCGAGACCGAAGTGGCCTGGCGAGACCTCATTCGGCTTCACCAGCACGTACTCGCCGGGGCCCATCAGTTTGACCGTGGCCAGCGAGAGATCCGGAAAATGGTCGGGGTCCTTCTGCTTCTGCGCCAGCAGAAAATCATTGAGGGCCTTCGAATCCGGCTCGGCGGGCAGCGTGGTGCCCAGACCCTTGGCCAACTCGACGATGCGGTCCCAGCGCTTGGGCGTGCGCACGATGCGGCGAATCGAAGCTACGCCCGCATCTTCAAAGGTTCGCGCGATGACGCCGTTGGCCGCTACCATGAACTCCTCGATCAGCGAGGTGGCGCGGTTCTTATCGAGCTTAGCAATCTCGACGGCCTGATCGGCTAGCATCACCGGTCGGGTCTCGATGGTTTCAAGATCGAGCGCACCATGCTGGAATCGGCCTCCAACCATGCGCTGCGCCGCCGTGTCTTGAAGCTTTAACTGAGCAGCCAGATCAGAGTTGGCAGCTACCTTGGCCGGCGCCGGGGCTCTGCCTTCGAGCCACGCGCCTACCGCGTTATAAGCCAGTTGCGCACGGTTCCGAACCAAGGCCCGGTAGGCCTTTCCGTCCGCCGTCGAGCCTGCCTGGTCCACGGTGTACTCGATGACCAGCGCGACTCGGTCTTCGTTTTCGTTGAGAGAAGTTATGCCTTCGGAGAGTTCGGCCGGCAGCATGGGAAAGACCTTGACGCCCGTGTAGACCGAGGTCGTTTCGCTCTTCGCGTGGCTGTCGATGATCGAGCCCGCGACGACGCGCGCGTCCACGTCAGCCACTCCGATCAAGACGCGAATGCGGCCATCGGGTAACTGCTCGGCCCATTCAATCTGGTCTAAATCTTTTGACGTATCGTTATCGATCGACGACCAAAGCAGCTTGCGCAGGTCCTGTGCACCGGGGGCCGCAGGCGGCTCGGGATGTGCCTCGATCGCGCTGAGTTCTGTGTCGATTCCGGCGGGAAAATCCGGCTGGAATCCGTGCTCGATCATTGCGGCATGGGCTGCGGCAACAAGATTGAAGTGGATAGGCTGGCTGGGTTGCATACGGATAATGGCTCCTTCAAACCGAAGAGCCAGCCTATCACGCCGGAGGCCACCTGCGGTGGGGCTAATCGCTCGCTATTCGCTCGCATCAGGCCTGACGGCTTATTGAGTGCCAATATCGGCTAAGGCCTTGCGGTCGCAACTTCCCACACCTGACGCGATGAAGCTGCGCCAGATATAGGAAGCTCGACTCATTATTGAATGCCGAGATCGGCCAGCACCTTCGGCTTGGCCTCATCGACCACCAGCAGATTGTGGCAGGCCGCGCAATCCTGCGTAATGGCGGCGCCGTCTTTCGCCGCGTGCTCCCCATCGTGGCAGCGGAAGCAGCCGGGATAGCTCATGTGGCCGATGTGGTTGGGGTGCGTGCCCCAAGTCACCTTCATATAAGGGAATACATTCTGGCTGTAGAGGGTCACCAGTTCATCGCCCGCGGACTTGACGAGCGCAGCCTTCGTCGCCAGCACGTCGGGATGTTCGGACTGATAGAAGGCCTGAAGCTGCTGGGGAATCTTGATTCGCGCATCGTCTTCGCTTGCAAAGTTGCCCTTGAGCAGTTCCAGGCCCTTTTTGTGAACCCAGGGTAGCTCGGGACTGACCGCGCCGTCGGCCATGGCCCGGTTAAGCGCGTCTTCGGCGGTGACAAAGGTGTGCGCCGCGCGGTTGTGGCAGTCGATGCAGTCCATCACACGCCGTTCACCTTGCGGCACGCCGCTGCCCGCTGCCGGGGTGGCGAAGACGGTCTCCGAACCATCGGCATTTCGCTTTTGCACCCAGGGGATGGTCGTCCGTGTCGGATCGGTGGCGACGTATTCGATGTGGCCCAGATGAACGCCGTGAATCCCGGTGAGGTGAGAGAGCGAATCCTGCCCGCCCAGGTGCAGCACGACCACTGTTTGCGTTTCGGTATTCTTCTCGTCGTCTGCGAAGCTCGACTTGACCAGCAATTTTTCGCCGATGAAGCGCGCCGGCGTGTGGCAGCCCTCGCAGGTGTACCGCGCAGGGCGCAGGCTCTCGACGGGCGACGGAATCGGCGTGGGATAGCGATCGAAGCCGACCTCAAGAAGCTGCTTGGTGCCGTTCACCTTGGCGCTGAAGTAGGCTTGCGCTCCGGAGCCGATGTGGCATTCAACGCACGCCACATGCGAGTGGGCGGAGATTTTGTAGGCCGCGTACTCAGGGTGCATCACGTGGCAGCTCTGCCCGCAGAACTGAGGCGAATCCATGTAGGCCGCGCCGCGATAGCTGGCCATGGCCACCACCAGCAGGTTGACGATGGTGGTTACGAGCACAATGTCCAGGCCGTGGCGGAAGATGCGGTCGTTCAGATCGATCTTGGGGAATTGCGCAGGAATCAACCCGGCCCGCTGCAGCTTCTTGTGGCGGACCCAGATGCCAACAGGAATCAGCAGCAGCCCGCCCACAAAGACGGCCGGCAGAAGGAGGAAAAAGATGATGCCAAGATAGGGGTTGTCGTTGAATCGGCCAAAGATCTCCACCAGCCAATAGCCGATCATCGTCACGCCGGAGGCGGTGGTGATGGCTCCGCCGGCCAGGCTGATGGGATTGTTGCCGAAGAATAGCGCCGGACGCACCCAGCCTTCACGGAATCTCTCAAACATTGGTGCCTTTTCCCCCACTCAAATGGATGGCCCGCCGAGGTCGGCGGGCCTGATGATCCAACCCGGTTCAATTGTACTTCCTACTTCAGCCCCTTGAAGAAGGTCGCCACATCCTTGATCTGCTCGTCGCTCAGCCCCGCGATGGGCTTCATCTTGCCTTTGCCGCTCTTGATGACGGTAGAGATTTCGGCGACGGAAAGTTTCTTGATGTCGGGATCGGAGACCGGCTTGATGCCCATGGCCTTGGCCATCGCTGGACTGGGGGTGCCGGTGGCGCCGTGGCACATTTGACACTTGGCTTTGTAGGTCGCTTCGCCGCCGGATTGCGCGAAGCACACGGAGCTGGCCAGAGCAATCACTGCGGCCAACACCACCTGGAATCGAATCATCCTTGTCATTGCAAGACTCCTTTAGAAGTTCCTGTTGGCCGTTTCAGTTGGCCAGATTGTCTCAGTCAGGCCGCGCGGGACCCGCTCCTGCCGAGAGTCTTCCTCTTCCTGCTTCAACCCCGGCGGCACAAAAAGTCGTTGGGGCCGCAAACGGAGTGGCATCAGAATGACCTCTCACCCAAACCTGCGCAACCCCCTTGGCTCCTGGTACACCGCAGATTATACCCTGCTGAATGAATGATCGGGAATAGGCGGTGTTTGGTGAATCTGCCAAGCGTTGGCAGGCGGAGAATATCTCCGGCGGGGGCTAATGCCTTGTCGATTTTGCTTGTTCTCATGATACAGGGCCGGCTTCGGACGAGTGCTTCTGAAGCATGTAAAGCCGTGCCCTTTCAAAACTTCGATTTTCTCAGAGGCTCCCTAGAATGCGTACTTGACGCCCAGGGTCAAGATGTCTCCATAGGTGTTCCGCGACGGTAGCAGGCTTTGCGGGCCCCGCTCGTGGTATCCATCGTGGGTCCAGTTCCCATGCCACGCCCACTGCGGCGCGATGTGGATCTCGAGGTCGGTAAACGGCGTCACGTACCTCGATTGCAGCGCACCGGGAACCATCAATGGGTTTAACTGCTCCGCCGTACCGTTGGTGGCATTCACCCGCGCCCCGGCGTTGAAGCGGAAGTACCTCGATGGGGCATAATTGAACGCTCCGGAGAAGAAATTTGATGGCGCGTCGTAGCTTCCCGAGCCCAGGTACAGCTGAGATGCCACTGCCGTACCAGGGGCTGGGAGCGTGCCTGTCGGATTGGTTGCGGTCTGCAGGCAGGTTCCGGTCGAGGCGGTTGCAGGGGTTGGGACCGGGTAGGCAGCGGTTCCCACAAAGAGGTAACAGAGGTCGGTCTGCGACATGAAGTCGTCGTGCGCGTAGTCGAAGTCCAGGCTCAGTCCCTCCATGGGAGTGATCGAGGTGGCAAAGCTGAAGTCGTGGTTGTGCTCGACGTGATTGACCAGTGGATCGTCGTTCCTGGCCGAGTAATCGTTCCCCGTCACGGCGAAGTTGATCCATTTGGCCGGCTTGACCGTCGCTCGCACTCTTACGTGATACGACTTGTCGGGCGACTCGCGGGTAAACGAATTCGCGGGCGTATCCGCAGTGGCGCTGTTTGAACTCATCCGGTCGTAGTTCACGTTGATGCGAAAAGCCCGCGACGGCTGAAAGACCGCGCCCAGCAACGCCCAGTTCTCGTGCCAGGTCAGGTCGTCGCCGGGGTCGGTGATCTCGCGGTTCTTGAAGCGCCAGCCGCCTGAGAGCTTGATCTGCGGCGTTACGCTGATTATAGCCAGAATGGTGTTCTGCCCGATCTTCTGGTTTAGAAAAGAGGCGTTTGGTGTTGTTGTAGTGGTATTCGTCACGGCGCTGAGCGGGGTCAAAATGTTGAGGTTGGGTGTTGTTGCGGTCCCCGCCCAAACATTCGCTGTGACACTGTTTGAACCCGGACTCCGAAAGTTCCAGAAATCAAATGAGTCGGAGACTGAGATGTACTTATTGAGCTCCGCCTCGATGCCGAAGTCGGCGTTGACATCAACCCGCTTGTTATGGGCCAGGGCGCCATTCGCAAGCCCACCGGTGTCGATCTCCTGGCGGAGAAATGTGCGGGTGAGCAACCCGTTGAAGGTTTCGTTGAAACTCTTTACGTCGCTCGTTCCGCCGCTATAGAGAATGCGCCCGTTCATCGCAAGCTTGTCCCAGTAGTGCGAGCTGAAGCGCAACTGCTCTGTGGGGAAAGTGGTGCGCGTAGGCGCCACCTGGCTCTGGACGATGGTTCCGCTGCAGTACGGATTGGCAATGCCATTCACAACTTCGGCCGACTTGTTCGCGCCTGTGCCGCACGTGGTGGCGGCTAGAGTATTGACACCCAGCGATTCCTTCAGCCCGTTGCCATTCAAGATCGGGTAGTTTGCGCCCGTCAACCCGAAGGTCGAATCACCTTTGTATAAAACGTAGAACTGGTCGTAACTGAGCGATGTGCGCTTGACCAGCTTCACATCCACGCCGCCGGTGTAAGTGTCGCTGGCGTTGCGAAACCACTGCAACAACTGTACGTCGCCGCCGTTGTGCACCGAGGTGAACGATGGACCCTCATGAGTACCGTGATTGAATCCTGCACGGAAGCTGATCCGCGAAAGCGGAAACAGCGTCAAGGTGGAGTCAGTGTTGCGCCGCACCGTGTTGAATAAGTGAAGCGAGTCCGGTTCCGGCACCAGAACCGGATTCGCCGCCGTGGCTGTAGACAGCAGCGAGCTGTCCAGCAGGTTGTAGTCGAAATAATTACGATCCCGCCGGAAGGTGCCCGCGAAGTCGTAGAGCCGCCCCTTGGAGAAAGCCAGGCGGGAAACATCGTACGGGTCGCCGCCGTATCCAGTGCTATAGGTGGTCAACGTATCGAAGAACGGAGTCTTCGATGGATCGACTGAATGCATCTCCAGCGACTGGCCGAGGATGCGGCCGCCGCTGCCCTGGTTGACCAGCGTGTCCCACATGGCCGTGCTGCCGCTGATTGTGGTAAAGCGTCCGCCCACCTCCAGTGACTGGTGGATCATGTAGCCATGGGAGATCTTCGCGGCCGGCTCCGGAGCCGGCTTTTTCTCTGAGACTGGTTGTGCGGGCTTGGCCGCATCCGGCTTGTCTTGCGCAAAGCCGGCGACCGCGCCGCCTGTGGCCAAAATGGCCGCTAGAGTAAGGGTGCACAACCGGGAGAAAACGACCCCGGCCGGCGAACCACCCAGACTATTCCGAATCTCTGTCTGATTTGTCATCGCTCGCCCCTTACTCGGTGGAATTGAAGAAAACTGCGCTCGTGTTGGAGCCATGAATGCTCGTGTGGCAGGTTGTGCAGGACTGGTATTGGGCTGCCTGGTTGTGCGCCGGCCCGCTGGGCGCGCCCGTCGTAAAGTTGGGCGACGGAGAGTGGCACTGCAGGCAGATCGTGTCCACGTTGGCTCGATTGAGCAGGCGCGGGTTCGGCCCTCCATGCGGGAAGTGGCAGGCTGTGCAGCCCTCGGTCTTCACCACATTATGCTCATAGACAAAGGGGCCACCGGTCTCGGTGTGGCACTTCACGCAAACCAGGTCTTGCTGCGTAGCGGACTTCAGGCCCTTCTTCTCAAACGTCCCGTGCGGATCGTGGCAGTCCGAGCACTGGATCAGTCCCTCGTTCACTTTGTGATGAAAGGGCATGGAGAACTGCGGCTTGACGTCGGTGTGGCACTGGAAGCATAGCGTGGGTTGGGCGGCCTTGAGCAGGTGCTCCGGGTCGCCGCCGGCGTGGACGCTGTGGCAACCGATACAGCTCACGTTGGCCTCGCCGTGCGCCGAGCGCTCGAAGTTGGCGTGCTTGCCCTGGTGGCAGCTCAGGCACTTCGCGTCCACCTCTTTGGCCGTGGCTTTGGCGGGGTTGAAGATCCTGGTTACGTCGCCGCCCCCATCTACGTGCGCCTTGCCGGCGCCGTGGCAACTCTCGCAGGTAACGCCCGCATTTCCATGCAGTTGCGCCAGCCTGGTATGAGGATTGGTGGCGAACCCGTTGGCCACCTCTGCGTGGCAGGTTGCGCAGACTTCGGCGCCGACCAAATCCCCGGGCGCGGCATCCTTGCCGGAGTTTGCTGCGCTGGCCTGAGCGGCAGCCGGTTTATCGTCGGGCGCCGGAGCCGCCAGCATGGGGACGCACAACATGCCCGCGCCCAGCAGCATCAAACAAGCTCGCAGCCCCGGCCTCTTGCCCGGAGCCGCATCGATCGGCAATTGCATGACAGGCCTACCTCTATGCATCGAATATCGCCTCAGGTGCTTTCGTAGCCTCGCCAGCAAACAGCCATGCCAGCCTTCGGCAGTTCAAAGTGGAATCCCACTTGGGGAATGCCGGTTCATCGGCTGGAATGTCGGTCGCGCTTATGCGAATGATGCCCAACGTGCAGAACATCGCTTCATGCTAGCAAGATTGCGGTTTCGTCATCGTGAAACTGGTGACAACTATCCGGTTCAGTAAAGGTGTTGGTTCCCATCGTGGAACCTGTTCCAAATTGACGCCGATTCCCCTCGCCCAGATCTCCGGGCGCCTTCCGGGGGGTTCAACGCACCGGCAGTATACCGCACCACCATTGGAGTCTGGAACATCGGAGGGGTGGAGACACTCCTCTTGGCAGAACAACAGGGCCACAGTTTTTTGGCTGTGCAAAATGGATCAATTTCACAGGTTTGGAGTGAATTCTGAGAGAGGCTGGAGAGTTTTCTCATTTTCAATCGCCGCAGCTTCGCCTTCGCTGTTCGATCAACGGCAACTCCGGCACAGGAATCGGAGAAGCGGGTCTCTAGAGCCTGTTATGAACTTTCCCGCGGGCGGCGCTGGGAGCCAATTCTTCTCAGTTCGAGGAATGAGGAGCGACGAATATGGGCTCGTCTTCTAGCGACGAGTGACGAAGAAATGAGGAAAATTGGCCCCAGCCCTCCGGCTTCCACCCCAGCGACGAAGACCTGTCGCTGGGGACCCTGGCCTGTTGGTCGCGTCGACTTGGGTGCACAGATTTCGAGATACGTCTTCCCTGATCTTGCTCTAGCAGGAAGCGAGCCGTGACGAATCTCCGGAGACCGGAGCCCGACATAGACGTGAGGCCCATCACATTCACGGCCATGCCGGCTGCGGCAAACTCTTTTCAGGCACGAGTCTCTTCCCCTGGAGGCCAGAGCAATTTCGTCTCGGATCGGCCCTTGCGGCAGCGCAGGGTTAGCTGGTGGCCGAGTGGAAGATCTTGAACTGGCGCGGACGGCGCACGACCATGGCGCAGACAGAGAACTCGGCAGTAGCTCCAGCCCGGCACAAGCATATTGCCCGGCAGGTTCCGGTGGGATGCGCGGCCTGTGCCAATCGACGACCCGGCTGGTTCTGCTCTCTCGGCAGCGCCGTATTGGCCGATCTTGAACTCGTCACCAGCACCATCTCGCTCCCCGCGCAGGCTTCGCTCTTCACCCAGGGCGAGGATGCGCGCTGCCTTTACCTTATTTGCGGAGGCTATCTCAAGCTCACCGCCGGCACCCCTCACGATCGTCAGATGATCGTCCGAGTTGCAGGACCCGGCTCCATGCTGGGCTTGTATGCCGTCCTCTCCCACGGCGTCTACGAGGTCTCGGCCGAGACGCTCACTACTGCCCAGCTCCGCCCGGTCGAGCGGGACAGCTTCCTCACCTTCCTGCGCAGCCACAAGGAAGCCCAGATGCGCGCCGTCCAGTGCATCTGCCAGGAGTACCGCTTCGCACTGCAGGACGCCTGCCGCATCGCTTTGGCCGATACTGTTGCGGCCCGCCTAGGGCGGCTGCTTCTCGAACTGGCTCACCAGATCGGCGAACACCTGGATGGGGGCGGCTTCCGTTTTCCCCTGCTGCTCACCCACGAGGAGATGGCCTCAATGGCCTGCACCACCCGCGAAACCGTCACGCGCACCCTGGGGCAGTTCCGCAAGGACGGCTGGATCTCCATCGAAGACTCCCTGGTCACCCTCCACCACCCGGAACAGTTGCAAACGCTAAACTAAATCCCTGCACCTTTTTTTAACGCACACTAAGGCTTGGCTGCCGAGTCCAAGAGCTATCATCGTAAAGGGGAGTTCATGGTGCGTATGACCCGTCTTGTGGGTGGCTTTTCTGTTTTCCTGCTTTTATCCAGCCTTGCGTTAGCCCAGAGTCCGGCTCCGCCACCGGCCCAGGCTTCGGCCCAGCCAGCCGTCACCTCGGCTGAGAGCCCCGAAATTCGCGAATTCCAGAAGATTGAGGACGCCTGGGCCGGCGCCATCAACCAGCGCGACCAGTACGCCCTTGAACTGGTGCTGTCGCCCTTGTTTGTGGACGTTGCCGCCAGTGGCGACATCACCACCCGCAACCAGCAACTTGCCGCATTGATCACTGACGAAGACAAGACCCTCCATCTCGATCAGCGGGTGATTACCGTGCGCATGCTGGGCGACATCGCGGTAGCCAACGGCACCTACGTGCTTCACCACAAGGCCGGTTCGGCCGAGAAGGACGAAAAGGGCGTCTTCACCCATGTCTTTGAACGAGCGCACAGCGGCTGGCTTTGCATCAACTCCCAGCGCACCCTGCTCCGCGAGGACTCCAACGCCAAGCCCAAAAAGCAGTCCAGCGCCGAGATGCCCTTCCACATCCCTCTGTTCAGCAAGGGTGACAAGAATCCCCAGTAGGCTGTCGGCGGCTAACTCGCGACCCGCCTCGCCCCTTGCAGCCGGATCGACACATGCACCAGGCTCAGCGCGGCGGGGGTCATGCCCGGAATTTGGCTGGCCTGGCCAATGGTCGAGGGTCGAATCCGCTCCAGCTTCTCGCGCATCTCGCGGGAGAGCCCGCTGATGATGCTGTATTCAAGCCAATCCGGTATCGCCACGGCTTCGGCGGATTTCAGCTTGCCAATCGATTTCTTTTGCTGCTCCAGATAACCGGCAAACTTGATCTCGGTTTCCACTGCGCGAGCCTCATTGCGCAGGCTGCTGCGCAAGATAGCATCTCCTTTTTCAGCCTCCTGGCTCAGCACGGCGGCCATCTCGGCCAGCAGCGGATTCTCGGACTGGACAAGTTTCTCGCGCATTACACCCAATACCGCAAGCATATCCACCTCCGGACGCTTCAACAGTTGCGCCCAGGTCAGCCCGGCCGTCCCCGTAAGCCCTCCAAAACCCGCTGCCTCCAGCTGTTCGTTATCCACTTTGCGAGTTGTCAGCAGGCCTTCGAGGGCCGTCATTCTTGCTTGCTTCTTTTCGTACTCCGCCCAGGCCTCATCACTGATGAGTCCCAACCGCCGCCCATGCGGGGTCAGCCGCCGGTCGGCGTTGTCGATCCGCAGTTGCAGGCGAAACTCCGCCCGCGAGGTGAACATCCGGTAGGGTTCGTTGGTTCCCTTGGAGATCAGGTCGTCAATCAAAACCCCCGTGTAGCCTTCGCTCCGGTCCATGGTGAAGGGCGGCTCACCTTTGAGCCAGAGCGCCGCGTTGATGCCGGCCATGATGCCTTGGCATGCAGCCTCCTCATATCCGCTGGTCCCGTTGATTTGCCCGGCCAGGTATAGACCCTCGATGCTCTTCACGCGCAGTGCGCGGTCCAGTTCGGTCGCGTCGATGCTGTCGTATTCGATGGCGTAGCCGGGGCGCAGCATCTCGGCCTCTTCCAGTCCCGGAATCGAGCGGACGATTTGAAATTGGACCTCCATCGGCAGCGAGGTGGACATGCCGTTGATGTAGACCTCGTGCGTGTTCAACCCCTCCGGCTCCAGGAAAAACTGGTGCTGCGTCTTGTCGGAAAACTTGACGATCTTGTCCTCGATCGATGGGCAATAGCGTGGCCCTATTCCCTCGATCCGCCCCGAATACATCGCCGATCGATGGACATTTTCGCGGATGATGCGCAACGTCTCCGGCGTCGTGAAGGCGATGTGGCAACTGATCTGCGGCTGCACAATCCTCTTGGTCCTGAAGCTGAAGGGAGTCGGTTCCACGTCGCCGGCCTGCTCCTCGAAGGCCTCCCAGCGAATGGTCCGGCCATCCAGCCGCGGCGGGGTCCCTGTTTTCAAACGGCAGGTCCGAAGCCCTAAAGCCCGGAGGGCTTCGCCCAGCAGAACAGAGGCCGGCTCGCCGCTGCGGCCGGCAGGATACCTCTCTTCGCCGCAGTGGATCAGCCCATTCAGAAACGTTCCGGTCGTAATGATGGTGGCTCCGGCCAGCAATTGCCGCCCGTCGCGCAGCTTGAGCCCCAAGACCCGCCTGTGATCCCTGTTCCCTGTTTCCTGCTCTAAAACCAGTCCCACCACCTCAGCCTGCCGGATATGCAGTCCCGGCTGCGACTCCAGCACCTCGCGCATCTTTACGCGGTAGAGTTGCTTGTCGCACTGCGCGCGGGGACTCCACACCGCCGGGCCACGGGATGAATTCAGCAGCCGGAACTGAATTCCGACGGCGTCGGCCACCTCGCCCATGATTCCGCCGAGCGCATCCACCTCGCGCACCAGGTGCCCTTTGGCCACTCCGCCCACCGCCGGATTGCAGCTCATCTGTGCAATCAGATCCATGTTCATGGTGATGAGCGCCGTCTTCAGGCCCATGCGCGCCGCTACCATCGCCGCCTCGCACCCGGCGTGCCCGGCGCCCACCACCACCACATCGCATTGTTCGGTAAATGCCATCTGTAGCTATTCTACGGATTTCGCCAACTCGCTGACCCGCTATCCCCGCGCTGCGAGGGTCAAAACTACAGTTGAAGATTCTTGAAATCGTAGGGAGTGGTGGACTCAAGCCCTCTGAATGGGGATGTGTTTGCACGGCCTTGAGGCCCAGATCTTTACCGATTTCCCGTAAACCTGAAGAATCCACATCAGGATTTCAAACCATATACTGATGATTATAGATGGTTTAACTCAAGAATATCGATTCGTTCACCCCCTAGAGTATCTCCTATCTCGACTTTAAGAGTCCTAAAATGATCGCTTATCGATGCAGCTTTGAGAAATTTCGATTTTTGTATTTGCTTTCCACTGAATCTATGCTATGGTGTATATATTCCAGTTGAGAGGACGGCAGAGATGCCTCTTTTCCTGCTGGAAGTAGTTTGCGTCACTGGCCTCCCGGCACGAACAGCTCGACCGTTCGTGCCGCCTTTTTTTGTGCCAAAATCGGTGCAGGCACACTCCCCTCGGCAAGCCGTCGGCGCCCGCGCTTTCGATTCCTGCTTTCTGCGGTCTAAAATGTGCCAAGAGGGTCTTATGACGAACAACTGGATTTCGCGCCGCTGGGTTCTCGGAATGGTGGTATTCGCTGTGACCGCGGCAAGCTATGCGCAATGGTCGAACCCGGCCGAAGATGTTCCCGCCTATCATCCCTCCGCGCCGCTTAAGGTGAGCGCACTGCCGCCAATTCTCTCCGGAAGCAAACTGACGGGTGAACACTTCCAATATCCCTGGCAGGTGCACGTCTACCAGATGGCAGCCAAGGTCAGCAGTGTGATCTACCAGCTTCCCTGCAACTGCCGATGCGATCGAGCGCTGGGCCACACCAGCCTGCGCAGTTGTTATGAAACGATACACAGCACCGAGTGCGACACCTGCGCCAAGGAGGGAGTCTTTGCCTACCAGCAGACCAAGGCTGGCAAGACCCCGACCGAGATTCGTGCAGCCATCGCCCGCCACGAGTACGAGTCGATCGACCTTCTCAAGCTTGAGGAGTAGAACTGCGGGAGAATCGGAATTGGCGTAAGATCAAAGCAGCAGCACGAGCCAGTTGGCCCGGCTCGCACTCAACCGGGGTCACAGGAGACAGATCATTGTCGCCGGAGTGGCAACTTGGGGTCTCCAACGACAGGTCTTCGTCGTAGGGGTGGAAAATGGGGGCGTCACGGTTTCGACGGGATCGATTGCGGCTAAGGAGTCATGTCGGGGTGCGGGCACCCGTAATCGCTTGCAAAAACAAAGTTGCCGACTACAGTCTGCCACTTGCAGCTTAATTAAATAAGCTGCCGTCTTCCACGGCTTTGCCTATGGGCTGTGAGCGGACGTCATTCAGTAGGCTGGCGTGAGCGGCTCGGTCCGTGTTGCTTGCGCAAGATCATCGGACTAGTTTCTGGCGTATCTTGTCCGTTCTGAGTGCCAGGGGCGAATCCAAAACGAATCGGACAAAGCATGAACACTCCTGGCTGACAGCGATTTCGGACGCGGGTTCGACTCCCGCCGCCTCCACCATAACCAAGTCCTTTCCTACGAACGACTTAGCTTAGAGGGCCAAAATCCGGACGGTTTTTTGTACGTGATTTGTACGTTGCCGCCCAGGGTTTTGACCCACTTCAGCGATCCCAGCACAATCTGAGCTGAAGTGGGAGGCCCTGTGCTGCTTTCCGTTTTTTCCCGCCACTCCAGTGACTGCAAATACGCTGCCGACCGGACGTTCCGCCGCTGCAACTGCCCGAAGTGGATCGGCGGACAGGTCAACCGCGAGTACTTCCGCAAGAGCGCTGGGACGCGCCAGTGGAATGAGGCCGAAGAGTACCGCCTCAAGCTGGAAGACGCTCTGGTGAAAGGCCTGCCACCCTTCGGCCCGGAGCCGGAGTCCGTGTTGACAACTGTGAGTGTCTCCGCCGCGGCAGCCCGGCCAGCGCTGCCCGTCGCGCCGCGGCAAGAGGAGATCAACGCAGCCAAGCCGGAGAAGGCGAGGGTGACGGTCGAAATGGCCGTTGAAGCATACCTGGCCGATGCCCGCAGCCGGGAGCTCGAATCCTCCACGCTTTCAAAACTCGAGACCATCTTCCGCAAGCAGCTCCTCATCTGGAGCCGGATCGAGGGCATTGACTACCTCGACCAGATCGATCTCGATACGCTGCTGAATTTCCGCAACACCTGGAAGGACGGAAAGCTGGCCAAGCAGAAGAAGCAAAGCCGCCTGATCGGCTTTTTCTGGGCCTGTGTCCGCCGCGGTTACATCGCTCAGAATCCCAGCATGGGACTGGGCAAGATCAAGGTCATTCAGATCCCGACCGACTATTTCCCTCGCGACGAATTCCAGAGGATTCTCGATGCGACGTACATCTATGGGGATCCACGGGGCGGCGTGATCGACGTCCAAGCCATCCGGAGCCGGCTCCGCACCATGACCCTGCTGATGCGCTGGAGCGGGCTCCGTATCCGCGACGCGGTCACTCTTGAGCAGGATAGGCTGCACGGCGATAGCCTAATGCTCTATCAGGCAAAAACCGGAACACCGGTTTATGTCCCGCTTCCGCCCCATGTTGTAGAGGCCCTTGAGAACGTGCCTTCCGGTCCGAAGCCCAATCCGCGTTATTTTTTCTGGAGCGGCAACGGGCAACCGAAGAGCGTGGTCGCCGATTGGCAACGCAGCTACCGCCGCCTCTTCAAACTGGTCAACCTCACCTTGCCCGACGACTCTCTCAAGCGATGCCATCCCCATATGTTTCGGGATACCTTCGCGGTGGAGATGCTGCTTGCTGGTGTTCCCATCGATCAGGTCTCACTTCTTCTTGGCCATGCTTCGGTGAAGATCACCGAGAAAAGCTATTCTCCTTTTGTGAAGGCGAGGCAGATCCAGCTTCAGGAGAGCGTCCGCAATGCATGGCAGGTTGGACAGCCTCCGCATCCGGGTCCGGAAAACAGCCCGCCGAATACTGCCAGCTCCAATCAAACGAAAGCAGGCTGGCAACTCATCCGCTCGACAAATCGACCGAAGGCCGATGGAGTGGGGACTACTGTAGGCGGGGACCGGAATACCTTGCCATATGACTCTGAACCCGCGCATGGACCAACTCCCAGTTCTTATCGAGCGTCTGGAAGAAGATCTCGGGCAACCGATCGTTGAAAACGAGGGTACGAACCCAGGAGCGAAGGAACATAGCCTCCATGACATCCTCCGGAACGCTGGCCGCCATGCAGATCGAGATCGCGTACTGCAAATGTTCGAAGGCTGGATTCATCTCCCATTCTGCTTCTTCATTGGAAGCTGGCGGCTTCCCGAGCCAGGTCTCCGGGACCGCCCTTGCGGCCTCGATCCTCGCAATGCGCTTCTCTACAGCAGGACTCCAGGAAGGACTTGGAAGTTCATCGTAGATCTCGTCCAGCAGGCCCCGGATTTCGGCCACCTCGGAGCCGAATTGCTGACGCAGAGGTTCTGCATCGCCGGCGAGGACATGGACGCGCTTGAATGCGAAAGTCAGCCACGCGTTGAGGAAGACGCCCTCGATCGCAAAGGAGCTGATCCCCTCTTCCAAGGCATTGAGAACGGCAACACCGAGTTCGGAGGCAGCGAATCTTCTCTCATTCGATAGCTCCGATGTGCCGGATTCATGATGCAGCGTGAAGCAGAGATCGACAGCCTTGCTGTCTGCGTCTAACTTCCGCTGGTATTCCCGCAGCGCTTGCTTCCATTCTCGATATTCAGCGGGAGGCAACCGGTCACGATTCCCTTCGGTCACGACCAGGCCCGTCTTCGAGAACGCGTAAATGAGAGCGGGACTCACATTCGCTCTGCGGAACAGGACGGTCATTTCCTGACTGAATTGATGATGAAGAGCTTCTGCGATATGCGCCGGAATATCGGTCATAGAGACCACTTGCCTGCCTGAATCATGGACGAGCCGTAGTCCATTTTTACTCTTCCCATCTCGGCCACCATGCTGAATGGTCATCCCAGACTCCCGCGAATTCCATTGTACTTTCCGCGTTCGAGCCTCTCCCTCTTGTTCTCGTATTCCTCCTGTAATTAGCTGATTTGACCGATTGTCTGAGCTGGGCTACTTATGACATGAGAAATTCTGGATGTCCACGGTTAAACCCGTATCTTCGACCGATGTCCATCCCTCCTATCTGCGCAAATCTAAATCTTGAGAGGTGCCAAATGGAACTCCAACATGAACTTCAGAACGTTTCAACCAACCCTGGCTTCCATGAGAGAACTGCCGGTGTGTCTGCACTGGAAAGGCACTATACCGTGGCTGAACTTTCCAAACTCTGGTTCTTCAGCGAGAACACGATAAGACGTCTTTTCACAAAGGAACCTGGCGTGATCAAGATCGCTCGCCAGGAAACCAGAATCAAGAGGGGCTACACCTCCTTAAGGATTCCCGAACGAATCGCTGAGCGTGTTCAGAGGCGTATGCAAGGAATTACTTGAGAGCCTTATCTGATGCGCCCTGAACGAGCAGTAAGCCGGTTTCGGGAATTCGGACAGCGGGATGAGTGGAAGG
>Ga0302270_10000713_pt1 | contig 34935 bp, 29 predicted proteins | sample III_Bog_E2_3_FD_198773 | JGI IMG/M metagenome (GOLD analysis project Ga0302270, IMG submission 198773) | Peat permafrost microbial communities from Stordalen Mire near Abisko, Sweden - III_Bog_E2_3 | ecosystem: Environmental > Terrestrial > Soil > Wetlands > Peat | place: Sweden: Abisko... | reverse complement strand
GGACACCGCCTCCCGTTGGTCGGCGAGCCAGAGTTGAAGCCAGCCGCAGCCAACGGAACGAAATATCGCTTGACAGCGAGGGGCCTTCTCATGGAAGCCGCGAACGTAAGAGAGTGGCCGAACTCAGAACACCTGCCGCTTTGCAGCGGCGGCAACTCGTGGCAGTGCGAAGGGCCGCTCTCTCACGTTCGCGGCTCTGTGCTGGTGGCGGCGCTCAGGGCGCAATAACAGCGGACTACAGAAGGTGTGAAATAGGTCGAGCGTGCCGTGGCGGCATTCATGCCGGCATCCGGGGAGCATCGGTTCACTAGTGATCTGGAACTATCGTGCGCTCCAGGCCTTCCATGCCGCGCCGATACCTGCCGCCGCGGTATCGCCCGGGTGAATCAGGACGCGGAAGCGGAAGCGAAGGCTCTTGCCAGCCTCCACCGTCACGCTGCCGTTCTTTGACTTATCCCCGGTGAAATCCCTTTCTCCAAAAGGATTTGAGGCGAACAGGCCATAGTCGCGGGCATGCCACCAAGTGGGGAAATGCGGATTGCCGGGATGGTCGAAAATGGCGATCCCGACCTTGTGACCTTCCACCGTGCCGGCGTAGTCTACCCACTCCGATCTCCCGCCCCAAATCTGCTTCATGCCGGTTTTCCCCTCCGCATTGGTCATCAGGCCGCTGCCTTTCTCCTCCGTGAGTTCGTCGCGCAGGCGGATCGCGAACAGGCCCTCTTTCGTGTCGCCGAAGACCGTCTTCGAAGGCACGCTGAGCGTGATGTCGAAGTCGATGGCGCGCACTTTGTCGTCCCCTGAAAAGGTCATCAGCCGGTCTTCAGCCACCATGGCCTTGCCCGTGGGGTCCTGCCATTCCAGGAGCACGCGCAGCTTGCCGGACTTGGGGCCGTCCTGCGTCTGCACGATCTTCTTCAGGACGATCAGGCCTTGCTTGCCAACCCGCTGGTCCGGTTCGCTGGCCCAGAAATCGATCCCGTTCACGTCGCCGTGCGCGAACCAGAGCCCGCGGTGGTGGGGGTGATCGTGGGTATTCGGATCGGTCGCGTCCATAGGATAGAGGCGGGTGAGCCGGACTCCGTCCGCGGTGAGCAGCGGGTGCAGGTAGGGCTTCGGCGCAGCCGCGCCGAAGTAAAATGAGGTGAAGGGCCGGCCGCCTACCTCAACATCTACGGAATTGTCATGCCGGGTGAACCGGACCTGCGCCGGGGCAAGCAGCGCCCCGGCACAAAAGAAGATGAACAACGGCAAAGCGCGTCTCATGCCGTCCAGTAAATCATAGATGCAGGGCAGATCACACGATAGGTTGCAGCGGCGCCTTGAACCGTGGCTCGCACACCTTGTGATGGCTTGTAGGCGGTTCCGGCGGTTCGATATCATGTCAGATGGAATCAACTAGATAGGAGCGTGGCGTTATGGGGCCCATTGGATGGCAGGAGATGGTCATCATCTTTGTCGTGGCACTCATGCTGTTCGGACCCAAGGAACTGCCCCGAATCGGGAAGACCGTCGCGAAGGCAATCAACGACTTTAAGCGTGCCAGCAACGAGCTGAAAGACACGTGGCAGCGGGAACTGAACGATCTGGAGCGCGAGACCCAGGACATCCGTAGCGAAATCACCAAAGAGACCGAGCAGATTTCGCAGACCACCTCCAGCTACGGCGAGAGCTACTACAATCAGGACTCGTCGTACGACTACGGCGCCTACGGCTATCCCGGGACCTCCACGGAGTCCACCGCCTCCAGCACTGAGCCTGCGCCAGCGGACGCACCTCAGCTCACCTCCGGGGAGGCTAGTGCGGCGACTGACGCTCCCGCCACAGCGGAAGAGCATGCCGCAGCCACGCCGGATGCGGCGCCCGTGGTCGCCGCCGCGCAGGGTACGGTCCCAACCCACCCTTCAACGCCTTCCGTTGAGTCCGCGACCCGCGATGATGTGTCGTCCCTGTGAGCTTGATCCAGAGGCGCCCGGAATAGAGTAGCGATGCCGTACCCAGACGATCCACAGGATCCTCAAACTCCATCAAATCCCGAGCCAGATCCAGAGAAAGACGGGCGACAGGTCCCCGGGGAGCCAGCCAGCCCCGAAGCGAGCCCTGAGGTGAGCAAAGCCGTGCAACGGGTGCCTCCGCCTCCGCCGCCGCCCGCCACCGCTCCTCCACCCAAGAAGGAGGAGGAACCCAAGAACGACGACGAAGAGGGCATGGCCCGCATGAGCTTCCTGGAGCACCTGGAAGAACTGCGGACCCGTTTGATCCGTTCGGTCCTGGGACTCGTCGTAGCCTTCTTCGGCTGCATGCTTTTCATGAACCAGATGTGGGACTTTGTGCGCCGGCCCGCCGTCGTGGCCTTGAAGTCCCTGGGGTATCCTCCGGAATTGGCGGCGCTGACGCCGATGGAGGGCATCTCCATCGTCTGGATGCGAGTTCCCCTCCTGGCCTCGCTCTTTATTGCCTCACCCTGGATTCTTTACCAGGTCTGGGCATTCATTGCTCCGGGACTCTATAAGCGGGAGCGCCGCTTTGCCGCTCCTTTCATCCTGACCACGGCTGGCCTGTTCATCATGGGCGGCGCCTTCGCCTATTTCGTGGCGCTTCGGCTCGGGTTGTTCTTCCTGCTCAAGATCGGCCAGGAAGCTGGCATCCATCCGTATATCTCCGCCAGTGAGTATATGGATTTGTTCGTCAACGTGATCCTCGGCGTCGCACTGATTTTCGAATTGCCCGTGCTGGTCTTCTTCCTGACGCTCCTCCGGATTGTCACGCCGAAGTTCCTGATGCAGCACTCGCGTTATGCCATTCTCGGCATCACGGTGCTGGCCGCGATCGTCACGCCGACGCCCGACGCCGTCAATATGACGCTGGTTGCCGCGCCGATGATCGTGCTGTACTTCCTCGGTGTCTTCGCCAGCTTCCTGCTTGTACTGCGCCGGGAAGGCCGGGCGTTCCCATGGGGTAAAGTGATGCCGACCGTTCTGCTGATCGTAGCCATCCTGGCCGCGATTGTGGCCGTGCTGGTGTTCGGTTTCCACCTCCACGGGGTCGCGAAGTGGCCGTTCTTTGTGAAATAGCCCGAGTGGCGCGACCGCCGGCATCTCCGCTGGCGGTCGCGCGGCTTGGGCTTCTGTGAAGTGGCGGATGAATCCGTTTGGATCAGTGTTATAGTGTAATTGCACGCAGAGTGGGCGGCTAGCTCAGTTGGGAGAGCACCGCGTTCGCAATGCGGGGGTCGGGGGTTCGAGCCCCCCGCCGTCCACCAAACCCACTCAAGATTTCTGAAGCGCTCTCAGGCTGAAACGGCAACCCCGGTTGCCGTTTTTTCGTTTAAGTGACTGATTATAAATAGCAGGATTCTGGCAAACGGCATCTTCGGTTGCCGTTTCAGCGCCCCGAAGATCCAAATCCGCCCTCGCCTCTCGCCGACTCGCCCAGCTCATTCTCTTCCCACTCGATCGTTTCATACCGCGCGATGACCATCTGCGCGATCCGGTCGCCCGCATGGACCTGATAGGCCTCTTTGCCGAGGTTCAGAAGGATCACCTTGAGTTCGCCCCGGTAGCCGGGATCGATCGTGGCCGGAGCGTTCGGCAGCGTGATCGCATGCTTCAGCGCCAGGCCGCTGCGCGGCCGGATCTGCGCCTCGTAGCCAGGAGGAATCTCCAGCGCCAGGCCCGTGGCGACGGCGACGGGCACGTTGGGCACGAGCCGCGCATCTTCCACGGCGCAGATGTCGAGGCCCGCATCCTCGTCGGGGCCATGGGCGTAGGCGGGCAGTTGCGCCGCGGGGTGAAGGAGTTTGACGCGAATCTTCATGCGAACCCGTTATGATAACGGTTTGACTGAACCAACTTCATCTCCCCGCGTTTTTACGGTCGGGCCCTTGCCGCCCGAGAAGCTCGCCTATGCGCTGGCGCGCTACAGCCGCTCGCCCGATTCCATCCGAGACTCGCTCGCTTGGGTGCGCGGCCACGATTCGTCGAAGTTCCTGGAGAGCTTCTACTTCCAGTACGGGCACGCCTCTATCGCGGACCTGGGGCATTTGGCCGTCTGCTTCGAGGGAGTTTCCGAAATCGCCGCGATCGAGATCGAAGATGAGCCACTGTGGGATGGCCAGGCGCGTTCTTCGCGCTACCAGGATTTTTCAAAGTCCGGCTTCGTTGTGCCTTCGGAATTGAGCGAGGCGGAGGCGGAGATCTATCGCGATGCGGGCGCAAAGCTGCTCGCCGCCTACCGCACCACTCACGAGAAGGTCGCGGCGTACCTGACGGAGAAACTGCCGCGCCCTGAATCCATGAAGCCTGAGGCCTACAAACGCAACATCGCAGCCAGGGCGTTCGACGTGGCCCGCTATCTGCTGTTCCTCGGCATTCCGACGGGCGTCGGACAGGTGACCAGCATCCGTACCATGGAGCGGCAGATCCGGCGCTGGAAGGCCTCGCCGTACGCTGAGTTGCGCGATCTCGGCCGGGAAGCTGCCGAGGCCTGTGCGCGGCCGCCGCATGTCTCATTGCGCGAAGACGAGGCGGGCGAGCCTGTCGCTCCAACGCTCGCGAAGTACGTGGACCCCGATCCTTATCCCGCACAGGCGCGGGCCGCTGTCAGGCTTTGGGCCGAACAAAATCTGCCCGCTCCTAAAGGGCTGGCAACGCCGGCCGTGGATCTGGTAAGAGTGGCCGACACGCTAGCCGACATCGCAGCGACGTTGCTCTATACAGTGACGGCGCGCTCCTACCGCGAGCTTTACGAGTTAGCCCGCTCGTGGCCCCGGACGCGGCTGGAGGAAGTGGTCGGCGTGGCGCTGGAGGGCAGGTCGCGGCGCGATGATCTCCTGCGTGAGTTCCGCGGCGGCCCGTACGTTTACGACATGTTGATCGACATCGGCGCCTACCGTGACATGCACCGCCACCGCCGCTGTCAGCAATTCCGGCAGGGCTACACCTGGGCTCATGGTTGGGAGACGCCGGAGGCGATCGTTGAGTCGGGATCAAATGATCTGTTCCAGAACGCCATGCGAGAAGCCTCCGAGGCTGCGGGCCGTCTCAGTGCGCCCGGACGTGAGTATCTGACAGCCTTCGGAGCCCGTTCGAGGTTCCTCTTCAAGATGGATTTCGCCGAAGCGGAGTACATCTCGAAATTGCGCAGCGGCGTAAAGGGCCACTTCAGCTACCGTGAGATCGCCTGGCAGATGAAGCTGCGCATGGAAGAAGTGGACCCCGAATTGGGCCGGCTGATCGAGGCCACGCCGCCCTGGATCGAAGATCCGCTGGTCCGCTGAGTATTTGAATTTGGAACTTGTCCGTGCCCGGCAACTTCGTGCCGATCGACTGGATTTGTCTTGTCACACCACGAGCGGAATGTCCGTCAAATCAGGTAGACTAATCGGAGGTCCACTCTAGCCTCCCCCGAACTTTTGATTGGGCCTGCCCGGTTTCTCCCTATCCCAATACTGGTTTGCCTGGTCGTGCAGAGTGGTCACTCCGGAATCTCCACGTCCTGTTTTCCTGGCGGCAACATCCTGGCCCGCACTCCGCCTTTGCCGTCGCTGACCAGCGCAATGGCGCGCGAACGGCTCGCGTACTTCACGCGCAGCTTGCCCTGGACCATGCGGGCGTCCAGCAGATCGCCATTGAAATCGGTCAGGCGGCGCACAGGAAGCTTTTCACAAGGCGTCAACCGGTGCGCGCCCGCCGGCACGATGACGCGCTCGCCGTCCTGCACTGGCCACTCGCGCCCATCCACCTGGGCGCAGCCCTTCCAGGCCACCGAGAGAGGTTGCGGCGATTCGAGCTCCAGCTTGGTGCCCGTCCACTCCGCTCTGCGCACCGTGGCGGCGGACGCCGCGAGCAAAGGCCAGTCCGCGGGCAGGATGGAGTTGTCGAAGTACAGGGCTACGCGGTTGAAGGAATCGGCCGCGCTGCGCACGAGTTGGAAAAGCTCGGTGCCGGTTTGTTGCTTGACGGGATAGACGTCCTGGTAGCGCTCAACGATGTTCAGGTCGATGGCCAGCAGATCTTTGCGCTTCGTCAGCGGAGCGTAGCGGCTGGCAATCTCGGTGTAGCGCTCGGGACCGAGATGCCAGATGGTGGCCGGGTCCTCCACCAGGAACGTCACGCCTCGCTCCTGGGCCGAAGCGAGCAGCCGAGGCGCATCGGCGCCCAACTTGTCGCGCATGGAAGCATCAAAGCGGTCGTCAATGTGCGTCAGAACGAGATCGAGTTGCGGCTTCTTCTTCTTGAGCTGCATCAGCCGGTCCAGCCACTCTTCCTGCAACTTTGCCGCGAGAGATGCGCGAAATTCGAGGAATTTGCGCAAGAAAGAGGCGTTTTTCATGTAAAAACGGGCACTTTTTCGATCGTAGAGTTCCTGCGGATCGAAGCCCTCCTGGGCCTGGAAATTGCTTCGTACCAGCGCGTTGAAGGGCGTGAAGCGCGACGGGTTTTCGTGCCCCTCCAGAGACTCGAAGTACAGCTCGCCCAGGTTCACTCCATCCCAATCGAAGCGACGGGTCAGGCCGTCCAGACCCTGCGCCGCGGCGTTCGCGCAGTCGGGGTCGACCAGGTTCATCAGCTTGCGCCAGTCGAGTTGTGCGTCCTGTCCGGAAGCCGTCTTCTCGCGCCACTCGGGATGGTGGTTCCAAAACGCATCGCTGACGTGCGGAAACTCCACCCAGGCATAGACCAGGATGCCGTGGTTGTGGCATGCCGTAATCAGCGTCTCCAGCCACTCGTCGCGCGCGGGATCGCGCTCCCAGAAATGCCAGGCGGCCACTTGCAGCGCCGAGACTCCGCCCCGGCGCCAGCGTTGAGCGAGGTAGTTCGGATCGGCGCGCAAGCGGTAGGAGGAGTCGAAGAAGGTCCAGAGTGAGCGCGCTTCGAACTTAGGTTTCAGTCCGAGGTCGGCCAGCGCCTGAGGCAGATATGGGAAGCGCTCGAAACCGCGCACGCCGGGCGAGACGGCTGTCCAAAGCACCGGCTTGTCCTTGTCCGTTCCATGGCCTGGCAGCCCCGCGACCAGCGGCGCGCCGGTCCAGCGTTCGCGAGTAAAGACACGCGCTCCCTGAGGCATCTCGAAGACGGGCACTTCGAGGGCCTCCTCCCAGATAATCCGCAATTGAGGATTGCGCGCTTCGATGAGACTGCGCACGGTCACGGCTTTGGCCGAGGGGCGGAAACCGTAGGCCCTCGCTTTGGGCGAGTCGCCTACGACGAAGTCGGCCTGAGCCGGATCCAGATTGAGAGGCGCCAGAACGCCGCGCAAGTTTTGCGCAGGACACAACCAGGTCGCAGCCAACATGCAGGAAATCAGTAATTTAGCGGGTAATTGCATACCACAGGCTCGCGCGCAGATCCCAGAAATTCGGCCGGTGCGGATTGTCCCGATTCACCAGGTAGGCTCCGCGCAGCACGTCCATCCGCAGCGAGACGTTGGGCGGCAGGCTGTCCCAGCGTACCCGGACGCCCGGCCCAGTCTCTGCGAAATTGCCCCACCATTGCCGCTCCGCGTCGGCGGTCCAATTGAAATTCCACATTGGCTGGAGATGGAAACCGCCCTTCAGCGGCGACAGGGTATAGCCACGGCGCGCCTGGCCATACATCAGAAAATTGTTGTTGTAGCGCGAAACATACACAGCGTCGCCGCCTGTTTCCGTGAACCAGCCGCTCTCTCCGTTGTTGGCCACCGCGCCCCAACCGCGCAGGTAGGAAGCGCCGCCGCGATAGTCGGCCTGCCCGGTGCCTGTGGCGGGATTGTTGCCCAGATAACTGAAAGCCCGGCCTGCTTCGGCCCACACAAAGAGGCGAGGCGTCAGGAAACGGTTGACGCCCGCGGCGAGCATCACCGCGGAGTCCGAGAGCATGGGTCCGGAACCCGGGCCGTCGCCCGGCATCGTCTCGCGCATCCGCGTGTCGCCATACCAGCGCAACGAGATATAGGGTTGAAACCCCCGCTTTTTCAGATGAACGAACTCCAGTTTGGCCTGCGAATAGAGGAATGTAGTATCCCAGCGCGAGGAGTACATCGGCATCGTCCAGACAGTGAACCGTACGGGGCGGCGTAGGCCACGCAGGTTGCGAAAGGCATGGTCGGCTTCGCGGGCGACTTCGGCCACGTCGCTCTGGCGGGCGCGGTCGAACCATTGCACCGCCTCGTCGTCCCGCTTCAGCATGTTCAGCGTCCATCCGAGCTGCAGAGCTACTTCCGGATCGCCCGGCTTCTCTTCCCATGCCGCCTGGAGGTAGCGCAGCGCATCTTTCATGTAGCCGCGGTGGTAACTCTTGAGCCCCATCTCTTTCGAGGAAGCCGCATCCAGGGCAGGAGCTGGAACCGGTGCCGACGAGCCGTCCGGCGTCTTTGCCGCCGGTCCCGGAGTGAGCCGGGAGCCAGGTTGTTCCGGCGCCATTCCACTGAGCAGCCGGAGCTGCTGGGCGCTGACCCGGTCGTCCGGGTACTTCTTCAATTGACTCTCAAACTGCTGCCTCGCTTCGACGTTCTTCCCCATGGCCAACAGGAGAAACGCGTATTCCCGGCGCAAGTCGCGATTGTCCGGGTCCACGGCGAGCGCATCTTCAAACTCGTACGGGTAGGGATAGCGGGCTGGCATGAGCTCGCGCGCCATCTCAGAGATGCGTGGCGAGAGCGAGCGCGACGCCGCGAGGAGCAGGGCCATAGCCTCGCGCGACCTGCCCTGCTGGTTCCAGACGCGTGCCAGGTCGATCATCAGCCGCCGCTCGGCCGGGCGGAGCCGCATCGCGGTCTGGTAGTGCTCGCTGGCGAGGTCCAACTCGTCGCGCTCCTCTGCCAGGCGGGCAAGCTCCTCATGCGCGGTCCACTGGTCCGGAGCGGCCGCGACGGCGGCCTTCCAGCGCTCGATGCCCTCGCGCAGCGGCCGGTCGATATTCTCGAACGCCGCGGCCGCAGTCTGCTGCGTACGACTTGAACCTGAATTCTTCCAGCGAAGAAAGATACGACGCGCCTCGATGGGCCGCTTGGTTTCAAAACACAGGAAGCCGTATTCGAGCGAGCTCTGCTCGTCATTTATGCCAATTTGGGCGTCGATCCGCAGCGCCTCGGCAAACTGGTCGCGAGCCTCTTCGCGCTCGCCTGTTTTGAGAAGCGTATAGGCGAGATCCTTGTGCAGGTGCGGGGTATCCGGGCGGGCGGCGACCGCAAGCCGGAACATTTCGACCGCGCGGTCAAGGTTGCCCGCGCGCAGAGCGGCGTAGGCCGCGTCACCGGGGTCTCCTGGTTCAGTAGCCCTCAATAGGGCTCCCGCCGGCCAAAAGCACAGGCCTATGAGCAGAATTGGCAGCCGATTGCGCATGGCAGTCCATAGACAGAGTGCCGAAATGGAACGGGAACTCTCACGTCACGGCGCAATCATTTTGAAAGAGATACGATGATGTGCGTATGCCAGCCTATCGTGGGACAGATTATCTGCTGCTCGACACGCTCCTCAGCGAGGAGGAGATACTGGTGCGTCAGACCGCGCGGCGGTTTGTCGAAGAACGCGTCATGCCAGTCATCAAAGACTGCTACAACGAAGGCCGTTTCCCTTCGAGTCTCGTTCCAGAGATGGGCGAGATGGGGTTCTTCGGAGCCAATTTACAAGGCTATGGCTGTGCGGGCATGAGCAATGTCGAGTACGGGCTTATCATGCAGGAACTCGAGCGCGGCGACTCGGGGCTGCGCAGCTTCGTCAGCGTTCAGGGCGCGCTCGTGATGTATCCCATTCACACCTGGGGCTCGGAGGAGCAGAAGGCAAAATGGCTCCCCCGGCTCCAGGCGGGTGGGTCGATCGGTTGTTTCGGGCTCACCGAACCGGGTTTCGGCTCGAACCCGAGCGCCATGGCTACGCGGGCCAGGCGCGACGGCGAGGACTGGATTCTCAACGGCGAAAAGACCTGGATCACGAACGGGACCGTCTCGGACGTGGCCGTGGTGTGGGCTCGAACCGAAGAGGGAGTGCGCGGATTCCTAGTGGAAAAGGGCACGCCAGGCTTCACGTCCTCGGACATTCACGGCAAGCTCTCGATGCGTGCTTCGGTGACGTCTTCTCTGGCGTTTTCCGATTGCCGCGTGCCTGAGTCTTCGCGACTGCCGGGCGCGCGAGGGATCAAGTCGGCCTTGGGCTGTCTCTCGCAAGCGCGGTACGGCATTGGCTGGGGCGTGTTGGGAGCGGCCAGCGACTGCTTCGAGACCGCGCGGGAATACACCAAGATGCGCAAGCAGTTTGACGACCGGCCGATCGCATCTCACCAACTCGTCCAGGAGAAGCTGGCGTGGATGATTACCGAGATCACCAAGGGCCAGTTGCTCGCCTTGCAGTGCGGCCGGCTGAAGGATCTGGGCAGGATCGAGCCCGCCCATATCTCGATGCTGAAGCGCAACAACGTGGCCATGGCGCTGGAGTGCGCGCGGCTCAGCCGCGATCTGCTGGGCGCCAACGGCATCATCGACGACTATCCGCTCATGCGCCACATGTGCAATCTGGAATCGGTGAAGACGTATGAGGGCACGGACCACATTCACACGCTCGTTATTGGCGAGCGAGTGACGGGCATTCCCGCGTACCGATGAGCCGTTCTTATTGTAAATAGGGCGCTCCAGAGCCGCGCGGGACTATAGGTTCTGCGATCGCGCTTGCGCGTTCGCTGTTTGCCGGCCAAGCCCCGCCCGCGTCATCTCAATTTCCCGCCGTACCGCTCCCCCAGGACGTCTTCCGAACTGAGCCGGGATCTTCGAACTGCCCGTGCTTCTTTTTCAACCCGACCATTGCCACAGTTTCCTACTGCGCGGCATCCGGCCAGGCCCTCGAATGACAATCGGTACGGCGGGGGCGTTAAGTGCCGGGCGCCGCCGGCGGAGCTTCTGCAGCCGCCGGCGGCCCCATTCGGCGAAAGTAGGGCGGCTTAGTTGATCTTCAGGCGTTTGCGGAACAGGAGGCCGAGGCCGATGAGCGAAGCGCCCACCAGCGCGGAGCTGCCGGGTTCAGGCACACCGCTCGCGACAATCCCGAACCGTTGCGAGGCAGCGAGATTATCCGGGGTCCAGAAGGGGTGCTGCGCTGCATCTGCAGCGGTCCAAGTGCCACTGCTGACGGCTTCAACGGCGGCGTTGACCCAAGGTTGCGCCGCGGGATCCGCGACGAACGGTGCGGGGTTCGCCGAGGAAGGGTCTTCCAACTGCCAGATGGCCATGCCGATTGGTCCGGTGATGGAAAGCGGAGCATCATAGTAGCTTCCGGCCAAGCCCAACTGGTTCATCAGCCAGGACACCTCGTATTGAGTAGTGTCGTCAGGCATTGTGAGGGTACCTTGGTAGGTTTCGCCAATGTAGGTGTCGACGTTGATGTCGAAGCAGGAGAGGTATGCCTTCGTGCCGCTGCCATAGGACCCGCCGGCGAGGATGGCCGGATAGGGACCAGTGTATTGGGTATAGGTCGAGCCACCCACCTGGTAGCTGTAGGTGTGGTAATCGCCCCAATTGGGGTCCAGCGTTACGGTGACGGTGCTGGCGCTGGCCACGCTCACGAGAGCCACAGCCAATAAGAGCAGAGTTGAGACGCGCAAGAGGGCCTTCATCCTGGCGGATGAAGTATTCACAGCGGCCGGCGCCGCAGTTTGAGAAGGGGTGACTCCCGAATATTGCACAGCAGGACTCCCGATCGATTTCTCCCGGGGAAGGACACAGGTTTTCATAGTCTTAAGCCTTTCTGTTTTTCGCCACGGTCATGAGTCAATCGGTGTGGGTGCCAGCAGATCGCATGTCTGGTTTTACGTACCCTGGTCCTGTCCGCCCGCTCCAATGACCCGTCCACCCGCAGGTTAGTGGGCACAAGTTGTAGCGGCAATGTGACGTCGGATTCAATCGGAAATGGGTTCAGTACTGAAACAAGGCCCTTGAAAAATGACCTGCAACTAGGACTTTTCTGATCCTGGATCCGCTGCAAGGAGCTGGCCGGGAACGCAACAGGATGCACTCGGGCAGGCGGGGTGATCGAGCGGGCGGCATCGGCGGCCCCCGAAATAGTGGCGTAAGACGTATTGCTTCTTCAAGACGGGCAGGCCGTAGGAGGACCCGGCGCAAGGCTGCCACAGGGCAGCGGATTGTCTTCCTAAACTACTAATTATTCGATAGTTACTTTGAGAGCAGCGCTTCCTGTGACGCTGCTTGTCGTTGCGGCCGGTGGGCGCAAACGGGATCAAGAAGGCTCCCGGCGCCCGGGTTGGCCAACGCAAGCGGCGGCTAAAGGAAGGCTGGCTGATGCGTCGGCCGCAAGTAGGATCAGGTACCGCAGTATGGACCAGAGTGAGGGGTAGTACTAAAAACAAACACACGTTATATGGATAAATTAGAGCGTGGGTCGAAGCTGACTTTGGAATCCATGAGCTGAAAGACACGACGGCAACCCCTGCCGTCTTGCCCAGCAAACCCCGTTTCGGTCAGGCCGCTCTTGAGGCCAGGAAGGGCAGAGAAACCGAAGCCCCGGGACGGCGGAAGCGCCGCCAGAAGACTTCGATCAGGTTGAACAGCAGAGTCACAGCCAGCAGCCCCGGCCAGAGCGTCAGCCATGATGCCAGCGCCCTCGAGGGCGCGCGGAAGATTTGAGCCGGGCTGGGGTCGAAGACGCCGCCCGTCCACGACGAAATGTCGCGCAGCAATCGCGCGTTCTCGCCGGTTGACGTCAGTTCCGGCTCCGGCAAGTACAGGCCGGTCTCGGGGAACAGCCGCGAGTCTTCCGCCGGGCGGACACGGAACAACCCGCGCCGCGCGCCGATTGGAAACGCCGCCTGGTAGTGGCCCTCGCCGACCTTTTGCACCTGCAGCACGGTCTGGAAACCGCCCGGTCCGAGCGCGAAAAGCCGAGGCGGTTCGGGCGGCGCCTGCGATGCGTCCGCGAGGCGGTAATCCACGATCAGGCGCGACGCCGCCGGATCCCAGGTCAGGTGCGATTCGCCCGACTGCGCGTGTGGCAGCAGGTCCCGCAGGACGTTGGCCCAGAACCGGTCAAAGCCCTTCCAGGCGACCCACGCCTCGGCCCAACGCGACTTGGCATCGGAGGTGAACACAGCCGAGCGGCCGAGTCCGTACTGCCAGCGGACATAGAGCGGGTCTTTGTCTTCGACTTCGAGAATCATGTCCGCCGCGCGCTTGGCCTGGAAGCGTACGTAGCCTTTCAGCGTTGGCGCGTTTTCGAGGCCCAGTCCCTCCAGCGTTTCCACCTGCCGCACGACTCGCGGATAGATCGGCTTCTCGACGGTCGTGGAACCGGTGTGCTCCATCACGTCCTTCACCAGAATCTGCTCCAGGCCCGCGGGCTCAGTGAGGAAATATGATTTGCCACCGGCCATTTGGGCGATCTTCTCGAGGTACGCGCGATTCACGTCCTGCCCCAACCCGACCGTGGAGATGGTCACGCGCTTCTGTTGGGCGTCCTTCGAGAGGCTCATCGAATCGCCCTCTTCGGAGATGCCGTCCGTCAGCAGCACGATGTGCTTGTAAGCCCCTTGCGCGGATTGAATTCGACGATACGCCTCGGCCAGCGCCGGCGCGATCTGCGTGCCGCCGTCGGGAATGATCCCGGCGATCAGCCGCTTGATGAGCGTGCGGTCCTCGGCGCGGCGCACCGGAACGGCCCACTGATGCGAGTTATCAAAGATCAGTACGCCGACCTGGTCGATCGGCCGCAGGTTCTCGACGACGCCGATCGCCGCCAGCCGCGCGAGCTCGATCTTGCGGCCCTCCATCGACGAGGACTTGTCGATGACCAGAATCACCACCGCTCCCTCTGGGCTGCGCGGCGGCGCGACGGTGGCGGGCAGAGTACGATCGAGCGCATCGAGCTGCGGGTTCTTCTTCTCGACGTAAGAGTTCTTCTCGCCGCCGATCACCAGCAGACCGCCGCCGCGCTGCACGAAGCGTTCCAGGTCCTTCTTGCGGCCCTCGGAAATCGACTCCAGATCCCAGTTGTTGAAGACGACGATCTGGTAGTCGTCGAGTGCCGCGGCGCTGAGCGGCGTGCGCGCGTCCACGTCGAAGTGCGCGGCGCGCAGCGTCGCGAGCAGGTGCTCTTCCATGCCTGGCGAATCCTGCGAGAGGAACAGCAGGCGCGGCGCGCGGAACGAAATGGCCTGCGCGAAGCGCGCCTCGCCGAGCGCGCCCGCCCGCAGCGAGCCGGTCATCTCGAACGAGCCCGCCTCGTTCAGAGAAGCGTAAGCGCGGATGTGATTCTCGCCCGCCGGAAGCGTGACCGTGGTGGACCCGATGGGGCGCCCTTCAGCCGTCAGGTCGAGCGTCGCGGGGGAAGGCTCGGGCGAGTCCACTGTCAGGTCGATCGGAAACCGCTCACCCGTGAACGCGGTCGCCGGGAAATCGGCCGAGGTGATGCGGAAGCGCGGCGCAGGCCGGCCCGGCAGCAGGACCGTGTCCACGGGAATGTTCAAAGACGCGGCAAGCTGTGCGCCGCGCGCCGCCGAGCCCTCGGTCTCCATACCATCGGACAGCAACACTAGGCGCGGGACGAGCCCCGAGGGAAGGGAAGCGGCGGCCTGCCGGATCGCAGCCTCGATGCCGGTCGCGCGTCCCGCCTCGCCCGCCGTGGAATGCAGCCGGCCGGACGCGCTTTCCGTTGGCTCTTCCGCGCGCACGGTGCGCGCAAAAGGCAGCTCGCGCAACTCGTTGCGGCCTCGCGCGCGCCGCGCGGCGCCGGCAAAGTCGTTCGCCCGAGATAGCGAGGAGTCGGGAATGCTCTGCGAAGTGTCGATCAACAGACCGACAGCCAGCTTGGTCTCGCTTACCGGCAAGCGGGGTTCGAAGAACGCGACGAGACACGCGAGAATGGCCACGCCTTTGAACAAGAGCGAGGGCAGCGCGGATCGATCGAACCACGAACGGCCCCGTCCAAAGAGCCACCATTCCAGCAGGATGAAGACCAGCGCCAGAGCGGCGAGCCATTTCCAAAGCTCGCGCGGCAGGACTTCCGGCACGGTCAGGCGCGGCAAGCCGTGCGCCACGCCTGCGGGCACTTCCCAACGGAACGCTCCATAGCCGGGCAGCACGAGCGAGTAAATCCGCTCGAAGGCTCCGGCGCGGACACGCACGGTCCCACTGCGCGGAGTGAAGAGCCGCAGCGTGCGCCCGTCGAGCGTGTAAGGCACCGGCCTGGCGTTCTCATCGACCACCTTGACCAGCGCCGGATCCACGCCCGCCGGCAGTTCGGTCTGCACCACGCCGGGGGCGGCGGCGAGCGTACCCCGCTCTACGAGAGCCTCCGGCGCGAGCGCCTCCAGCAAGTTCGCAAACAGCAGCGGCGCGGCGACCTCGGATCGCAGCTCGGTCCGCATGGGATTGAAACCGAGCACCGCGAGCGGTGGTAACTTCCCACGCTGCAGCAGCGCCGCGGCCACCACGCCCTGCGGCGTGCTGGCGACCGGCGTCGCGCCCGTGGGCAAATCGAAAACCAGCGCGCCCTTCAGCTTCAGATCGTTCGAACGCAGGCCCGCCCCGAGCGGCGTATCGTTGTGCCAGTGCGAGAGGACGAGTTCTCCGCGGATCAGACGAGCCGGAATAGGCGAAGCCGACGCGGGCGGTGCGATCCACAGACTCGGGCGCTCAGGTGGTTGAGGCGGGGCAAAGCCGTCGATCACGATGAGACCCGCGTCCGGGTCGCGCCGGTAAGCGCTCGTTGGCAAATACTGGGGTGCGAGACGCGGATCGGAAGAGAAGACGGGTCTCAGCAGCTCGGGCGAATCGGAGTAAACGGCGACGCGCAAAGGCGCAGGCGAGGGGACCTCCAGCGTCACGCTGTCGTCCGCCGGCATCGCATCGGATGGCGTCAAGCGCGCTTCGATCCAACCTGCAGCCGTGGCGCGAATGTCGAAGGTGAGCGAGGTCTCGGCCAGCGGCGCGAGTGTCACGCGGCGCGCTCCGGCTTGCGCTCCGCCGTAACCGACGGACACCTGCGCGAGCCTCGGCTGCGAGGCGTAGTTGCGAATCGCGAAGGTCGCCTGCCAGTGCGTCGCTTCGCCGGGTACGCGCTGCAGCGACGCACCAGTGAACCCGGCGTTGGCGGGCGGCGCGGCGACTGGCACGTAGCGGAAGTTGGGAGGGATCTGCAGAGCCGCCGGATCGGCCGCGAGCCGGGCCGCGCCGATGTAGACGATCTCGCCGGGCTCGCGCGCCTCCAGCTTCTGCGACTGCCGCGCGAGCGACAGGGACTGTTCCAGATCGAGCGCGCCCGCAGTGGGCAAAGAGGCGCGGATGGCCGCTCCGATCTCGCTTCGATCGGATTCGAAGCGAGTCGCGGGCAGCGCTTCGGCACCAGCCCGGATCACCATTACACGATCCTGCGACGGCAGAGTTCGCAGCCAGCGCAGGGCCAAGCGGCGCGCCTGCGTGGACAGATCGCCGGACAAATTGCCGTTTTGCGCCGGAGCGCCCATCCAGGCCGAAGTGTCGAGCAGCAGGACATGGTCGCGTCCGCCCAGGATGCGCGTGCCCCAACGCGGCTGGGCGATCGCCAGCAGCAGGCAGAGAATCGCGAGCAGTTGCAGGATCAACGACCACGGCTGATCGACCCGCCTGCGCCGGCGCTGCTGCGCCGCCTGCGTCGCGTTCTGCCAGAAACGCAGCGTCGCCACCGTCATGCGGCGGCGCGAGCGGCTGAGCAGGTACAGCGCGACGGTCGCCGCCGAGACAACCGAGAGCAGCGATAGAAACTCGAAGAGCGAGAGATTCGCGAAGAACAACGTTCAGCGCCCCCCTGCCGTGGCCCCGCCTCGGGCATACTCCTGCCCCGTCGGCTCCAGCGCGCGCAACATCGCATCGTCAAGCGTCAATCCCGTCGAGAAGCCGGAGTAGCGCCCGCCGGTCCGCAGAGCCAGGTGTTCAAGCGCGCCGGCATAGCGGTCGAACGCTTCGGTGTAAGCGTGTCGCGCGTCTTTGTCCAGCGACAACTCCAGCGGCGCGCCGCTCTCGGCGTCTTCCAGATGCACATCTCCCGCCGCGGCCGGCTCGCGTTCCGAAGGCGACCAGAGTTGGATCAGCATCAGCTCGTGACCGAAGTCGGACAGGTATTGGAGCGGACGGAGCACATCCGCGTCGTCGAAGAAATCGGAGATGACGATCAGCAGACCCGCGCCCGTATACTTCGCCAGAAACTGGCGCGAGGTCTCCATAAAGGCCGAGCGGCCGCGCGGCTGCAGTTGCAGGAGGAAGTCCGTCACCGGGCCGAAGCGATGGCGCCCGCCCGAAGCCAGACACGTCTCATCGAGCGTCTCATGAAAGGGCTGGATCAGAATCGAGTCGTGCCGCACGAGTCCGACGTAGGTCAGCGCCGCGGCAAGCTGGCGCGCAAAATCGAACTTCGAGACCTCGCCCTCACCCGCCCCGGCGGCCATAGAAGCCGAAGCGTCGAGCAGCAGTCGGATCGGCGCGCGCGGTTCCGCCTGAAACATCTTCAGGAATAGTTTTTCGAGCCGCAGATAAGCCCGCCAATTCACCGCGCGCAGATCGTCGCCTTGGTGAAACCTGCGGTGATCGTAAAACTCCACGCCGGTTCCGGAAAAACGGGAAGTATTGTGACCGCCCACAAGCCCGCGAAACGACTTCTGCCAGTGAATGGTCAGGCGTTCGAGACGTTCGAGGAGCTGGCGATCGATCAAAGGCGCGGGCATCGGCTGATGTTCATTCTATTGTGACAGGGCGCGCCTGCCGTGATACAGAAGCCGCGAAGAGGTTACACGAACGTGCCGGCGCTCAGCCCTTTGATCCTACCGAGGCGATGATCTCGCGCAGCACCGTCTCCGGCGTCTGGCCATCGGCATGCGCGTCGAAATTGAGGATGACCCGATGGCGCAAAACTGCGGGCGCGACCGTGCGGATGTCGTCTCCCGCGACGTGGTACCGCCCGTTCATCAGCGCATGGACCCGTCCGCATTCCACCAGCGCCTGTGCGCCGCGCGGCGAGGCGCCATAGCGGATGTATTTGCCGGCCAGCTCGTGCGCACCCTCGGCGCCGGGCTGCGTTGCCATCACAAGGCTGACCGCGAGATCCTGCACGTGCGGCGCGACCACGACCTCGCGGCAGATGTTGCGCAGCTCCAAAATCTCGTCGCGATTGATCATCTGGCTCAGTTCCGGCTCGTCGCGAGCGAGCGTGCGTTCGACAATGCGGCTGAGTTCCTCGCGGCTGGGATACTCGACCAGGATCTTCATCAGGAACCGGTCGAGCTGGGCCTCGGGCAACGGATAGGTCCCCTCCATCTCGATCGGGTTCTGCGTGGCCATGACCAGGAACGGCCGCTCCAACTCGTGCGTCGTGGTGCCGGAGGTCACCGTTCTTTCCTGCATCGCTTCGAGCAGCGCCGACTGCGTTTTCGGCGTCGCGCGATTGATCTCGTCAGCCAGAACGAGGTGCGAGAAGATCGGGCCAGGCTGGAAACGAAGAGTCTTCGCGCCGCCCGGCTCGGTCTCGATCACCATCGAGCCGATGATGTCGGCGGGCATCAGATCGGGAGTGAACTGAATGCGCGAATAGCGCAGATGGAGCACCCGCGAGAGCGTCCGCAGCAGCGTGGTCTTGCCCAATCCCGGGACGCCTTCCAACAACACGTGACCACCAGCCAGCAGACAGATGATGACGCCATCGACGACATCCTGCTGACCCACGATCACCTTGCCGATCTCCTGGCGGACGAGATCGAGACGCGCTACGGCTTGTGATATTTCGACGGACTCCGGCATGTGTTTATTGTAGGCGGCGCGGAGGGCGCCATGCGCATGGTTCGAAGCGCAATTCACTTACCGTCGAAACCGAAAACCATGTCGTTTGAATCGATGCCATGTTCCCGGCAGTAGCTCAGCCACAGAGCGCCATAGCTTTCCGTGATGTACTGCTGCTGGGAAAAGCCCAGCCGGGCGGCGTTCGCATCGATCCACTCCGGCGTGCCCTCCAACTCGATCCAACATCCGATCGGCGTCTCGTCCAGCACCGCCAGTCCCGCAGTCTCGCCCGGTTGTTGATAGACAGTCCGGTATTTCTCATAGCGAAAGAATGGACGGTAACCCAGCCTGTCGAGCATTAGCCGGAGCATCCCCCCATCCGCGACATCGGTCTCCAGCTCTTCGCGCGACTTGTACCGTCCGGTCTCCGGCGTCCCTTTGTAAGTAAATGTCGCAACGCCGCCGAACTCGCGTACCCGGAGCAGGCGGCGTTCGGCCCGCAACGCCCGATCAGGGGTATCGAAAAGCACGTTTGACTCGAATGCCCGCTCGTGGATCACGCGGAAGCCATGCTCGATGAGCAAAGCGGCGACAACCTGCGGATCCTGGATCTTCAGCTTCACCTCGACCTCGCGCGTCGGATCGGGCTTTGAGTGATGCGCGTCTGGCAGCATTTCACCGCAAGGTAGCACGATGGCGAGGGCAACGGGGCCGAACCTCCTTTTGTTTACTGGCGGCTTTGACCCCTCAATCACGGCGGCATAGGATGGATGTGTCGATTCATCCCACCTGAAGGACCATGCGAGAATGCCGGAAACCAACCGTAGAGATTTTGTAAGGGCCGCCGCCATTACGGGCGCCGCGCTGGCCGCCGGAAGGCGTGCATTTGCGGCGTCATCTGTTCAAGGCCGAGTGATCGGCGCCAACGACCGCATCAACGTCGCCTCCATCGGCGTCGGTGGCCGCGGCTTTTATGTCGCCGAGCGGTTCCGGCGCTACGGAGAGCAGCACGAGAACTCCTGTCAACTCGTAGCGGCGTGCGATGTCTACCAGAAGCGTGTCACGGCCGCGAAGAATGCCTACAAAGTTGACGGCACGCTTGACTACCGGGAAATCCTGGACCGTAAGGACGTGGACGCGGTCATCGTCGCCACCCCCGATCACTGGCACGCGAGGATCGCGCTCGCCGCGATGGCCAAGGGCAAGGACGTCTACCTGGAAAAGCCCATGTGCCACACCATCGAGGAAGTCAAACAACTTCGCGAGGCGGTGAAATCAACGGGCCGCGTGATGCAGATCGGCTCGCAGACCACCTCGGCCGATCAATGGTGGAAGGCGCGCAAGGCGCTCGCTGACGGGATGATCGGCAAACAGATCATGAGCCAGGGCAGCTATCACCGGAATTCCGTCGAAGGCGAGTGGAATTGGCCCATCGACAAGGCCGCCGGTCCGGACGCCAAAGGCGACGATTACATTGACTGGAAGACCTGGCTCGGCGCTTCCCCGAAGCGCGCCTATGACGCCGACCGTTTCTTCCGCTTCCGCAAGTATTGGGACTACTCGGGCGGCATCGCCACCGACCTGTTCTTCCATGTGATGGCGCCGATGAACATCTGTTGGGGCGAGCCGGAGTTTCCCCAGCGCGTGGCCGGCAGCGGTGGAATCTATGAGTTCAAGGACGAACGGGAAGTGCCCGATACGTTTCATCTGATCGCCGAGTATGCCAAAGGCTACTCTGTGGTGCTCACCAGTTCGATGGCGAACTCACATCACATTCCAGGGCTGATCCGCGGCCACGAGGGCACGTTGATCATGGTGGACCACGGCATGTTTGAAGCGCCCACCGACCACATCACGGTGATTCCGGAAAGCCAGGAAACCACACCGGAATACAAGGCCAAGTTCGGCTCGGATCCGATTGTCATCAAGGTAGACCAGAACGATGCGATGATGGACCACATCGGCAATTTCCTGGAGTGCGTGAAGAGCCGGCAGCAGCCTCGTCTGAACGTAGAAGTCGCCGCCCGCGCTCAGGTCGCCATCACGTTGTCAGTCCTGAGCTATCAGCAAGGGAAGGTGCTCTACTTCGACGAGAAGAACTTCAAAGTCGTGGATAAGGCGCCCAAGGCGTAAATCCTTACGGCTCAGTGGCTAACGCACACAGGCGAGTGCCCTCAGACACTCGCCTGTTATGGATCAGGAGCCCGCGCTTCCTTGCCTGCCATCGACTGAATTGATATATTGGGGATTGCTTCGTACGTGCGCCCGTAGCTCAGCTGGATAGAGCAACTGGCTACGAACCAGTAGGTCGGCAGTTCGAATCTGTCCGGGCGCACCATTCCTTTCAATCACTTACAGCTCAGTTCGGCTTTCCTTCCCCGCCTTTGACAGCAACGTTGACAGCAACTGGAGAAAAAAGCTTGTCCAGTTCGCGGGCGATTCGCGCCTCTGCATCGGGCGTGCTGTGAAGGTAGAAGTCCTCTGTCGTTCGGAAGGTCGAGTGGCCTAGAATCTTGGCGATGTCCTGATCTGGAAACCCTGCTTCATGCATCAGACTGGCCGCTGTATGGCGCAAACGGTGGAAGGGGATGTACTCGACCTGGTTCTGCGCCGGCGGAAGCTTGGCGCCCGTCTCTGAATTTGGCTCGTCCTGGGGGCTGCCGTAGGCTTGGCGCAGACTCCTGTCGGCATCCTGCCACGTGTACGGTTGTTGCTGGTCCGCTGGCCCGGCGCTTTGCTGGAAACGCCGTACGCAGACCTGGGCGGCTGAAAGGGTGAGATCCGCATAGCGAAGCTGACAGGCGAGCCAGAAACCGGCCCTTTCCTTGCCTTCGCTGGACGCGCGATCCAGCGCGGACTTCAGGAAATACTCCGCTCTCGCGCGCTTCACTGCGGCCCGGTAGCAACGCATCAAATTACTCACATCAAGCCGCGTGCCCCTGCTGGTGGTGAAGACCATTCCGGTCTCTTCCCAGTCACCGGCAGCCCATTGCCTCTCTTCGTCCTGGGCGCGCTTGCGTGCGGCCAATAGCTCTCTCAACCGCGGCGTGAACGGAATCCTCCGTCTGCTCGATCCCGTTTTGGGCGAGCCCGAAACCAGCTTCCCGCCCACACGCTGTTGCGTTGCCCGAATATAGACGAAACCTGCCTCGAAATCCATATCAGTCCACTGAAGCGCGAGGATCTCGCCCTCTCTCGCACCGAAACACAACGCCAGTTGGAACACGGCCTCCAGTCGATCACTTTGTACGGCCGCAAGGAAGGCCAGCGCCTCGGAGATGCTCCACACCCGTTTCTCGGTCTTCTCACTTCTCGGGAGCGTGACGAGCGGAGCAACGTTTCGACGAACAAGATCCCATTTCATCGCATCGTTGAGAGCGACCCGCAGCGTGTCTCGAACAATCTTGATCGACTTCACACCGAGGCCGGAGACCGCCTTTTCGTTGATGAAAGCCTGAACCTCTTGCGGCCCGAGCTTGTGAAGCTGATGACGGCCTAGTCCCGGGATCAAATGCTTGTTCACAGCCCAGGAGTAGCTCTCAAAGGTCTTCGGCTTAACGCTGATCCTTACGCTGTCTTCAAGCCAGCGGCGCAGGAAGTGCTCGACGGTCTGTGTTTCGAACTTGACCGGCTTTCCTTCCGCATGGTCGCGCTTCGCCTGATCCATCGCCTCAACGGCCTCGCTGCGCGTCTTGCGAACGAATTCCTTGCGGTCGGGCGTGCCGTTCGCCTTCCATCCCAGCGTGATACAAGCGACCCAGCGGCCATCGCGCTCGCGCTTGTAGACGGAGCCCTCGCCATTACCCCTCTTACGCGTCATGGGTGAATTCGTCGCTGGAGAATTTCTTCGGTTTCAGACCAGTTTTGGCGAAGTACTTCCATGTGTCCTGCATCAGTTGACTGAACGCATGAACCGTCGCGTCGGGGAGTTGGCGAATACATGCGACCCACAACTTAACCATCGGGTGCTCGGCCCTAGTCACGGCGACCGCAATGATTCTTTCTGACCGACAAAGCTCAATGTCCTGCTCGATCAGGTCCCTCAGATAGGGATCGTCCACTGCCAGCCGTCTCTTCGTTTCGTCGCCGTTCTTCTCGATCAGAAAATGGACAGCCTCCAGCATGAGGGACTGCAACGAGATGTTCCTCTCGATCTTGATCCGCTGTAGTTCGTTGAAGTGTTCCTCCGAGCAGTAGAACTTCACTTGCCGTGGCTTCTGACGTTTAGGAATTTTAATCATGCTATCTCCGAATGAGTTCAAAAAACATGTTATTGTACTCACTGGAACGTGAGTACAAGATTTGAACAATTGAACTCTACCACGAACCAGGAGCGATTTAAATGGACAGACTCATGCTACGACCGGCGGAAGCCGCTCAAATCGTCGGGGTTGGACGCACGACCCTTTACAAACTCATCAAAGGCCGCGAGATACCGACCTGCCGACTCGGCAAGTCGATCCGCATCCCGGTGCCTGCCCTCCAGGAATGGGCTCGATCCAAGGGCTTAGAATTCGCTGCGCCAATCACCCGCGCGACCTGCAAACGATCGCGCCAGGTGAACCGAGCGGAGGTGTCGCTATGATCCGGCTCCCATCGCCATCTGAGACTGAACGCATGACGGACCTAATCTGCACGCTGCATGCGGCCTGGAAGCACGGCGATCAAATCGACGCGGCCGAACTCCAGGAAATCGAAGCTATCGTTCAAGACGCGACCGGCGAACCTGCGGAGGTGCTCTGATGCCCCTGCCCCCGCTCATTCGGGAGCGTCTGACGAAGTCCACCGAGGTTGCGCCAGACGCTCGAATCCCGCTTAAGCATCGACGGTTGGCGGCGAAGGCGATGGAAGAGGACTTGGCATGGCTGCTCGCCCACCCACACAAGCGAGCACGAATCCGCCGAGCGGTTCTTGGGGAGTTCTGGCAGTGCCACATGGACATGAAGGGCGACCGCTGGGTGCTGGTCGTCTTCGAGCCGGAGTACGCGGGCCGGATTGGCTACAACAGAATTCCCCTGTGGGACGAGCGCCTTTCTGCGTTCTGCCCCGCCGCCCCTGCTGCAAGCTACGAAATCAACTGAGGCACTATGGCTCATTTACCCTTCACGGAATCGGAAATCACGATTTGGCAGCGGGCGCGGCTCCCCGATCTAAAGCCGCAAGGCAGCGAGCTTCGCGGTGTCTGCCCGGTCCACGGCGGAACTAACCCTTCCTCGTTTTCTTTCAAGCCCGATACCGGAGCGTCCTTCTGCCATTCCGCCTGCAACCGTGGCTGGGGCCTAGTCGGGCTCGAAGCCATTCTCATGAACACGAGCACAGCCGAGGCCATGCGGTCAGTTTGCGAGTTGGTGGGGAAACCCGTCCTCAATGGCACGGGGGGCGGGTGCCTCATCGAGACTGAAGCGTACGACTACCTTGATGAGGCGGGTAATCTCCTGTTTCAGCAGGTCCGACTGTGGGACACGAAGAGCGGAAAGAAGGGCTTTAAGTCTCGCAGGCCGGATGGCAACGGGGGGTGGGCCAACGACCTGAAAGGCGTTAGGCGCGTGCTCTACCGCCTCCCCAGGCTCAAGGACACCGCCCGTGTGTTCATCGTCGAAGGGGAAAAGGACGTCCATACGTTGGAGGCATGGGGGCTGGTCGCGACGACCTGTCCGAGCGGCTCCGGAAAGTGGCGCGATGAATACTCGCCGGTACTCGCCGGGAAGGAAGTCATCATTCTTCCCGACAATGACGAACCTGGAAGGAAGCACGCGGCGCAAGTCCGCGAAGCGCTCAAGGGCATCGCCCGGAGTGCCTTGATCGTTACTCTCCCGATCCAACAGGAGAAAGCCGACGTCACAGACTGGCGAGCGGCCGGGGGCACGGCAGAGGAGCTGGCGCGGCTTATCGGGGAAGCTCAGACCAAGGGCCTAGCCGCAGGTCCTGTTTCGGTCGCGGCGGACTCGACACCGACCGACGCGGCCCATACAGAGCGGCTGGATACTCCAAGCGGGCTGGAGCTTCCGCCTCACTACCAGATGACGTCAGACGGGCTCCTCTTCAATCCCCCTGATAGCGACAAGAAGCCCGTCTGGCTCTGCGCCCCTTTCGAAGTTCCGTTTCTGACGCACAGCCCAAGGGGGACGGACCCAGGAAGGCTCATCCGATTCATTGACAGCAGGCATTGCGAGCACGAAGTAAACCTGACGGATGAGAAGCTCGTTGCTGAGCGCGGAGACTGGCGGCAACTCCTCGCCATGTCGGGATTGAGAATGAAGCTCGGACGCCTGGAGGCCGTGCTTCTTCGAGACTGTCTCTATGACTTGCGCGCACCGGGCCACGCCACGAAGGTGGATCAGGTCGGATGGCATGGCGATGTCTACGTTACCCCCGCATGGCAGCAGCCAGAGGCCGAAGCTGAGCGGTTCTTGTTCGATGACCAGACCGGCCGGGAGTATCACTTCGGTCAGCAAGGCACGCTCGAAGACTGGCAGAGAACAGTAGGGCGGCTCTGCGCCGGCAATAGTCTGTTGATGTTCGCCGTGAGCGGAGCCTTCGCGCCACTTCTCCTGCGGCTGAAGGCAGGGATGGGCGGCGGCTTTCACTTTGGCGGAGGGACCTCATGCGGGAAGACAACGACACTCACCGCCGCGTCTTCCGTTTGGGGTGACCCGAAAGGCTTCGTTCAATCGTGGAACGCGACGAAGAACGCGCTGGAGGCGCTCGGGCACAGTCACAATCACTGCCTCCTCGCTCTGGATGAGGTCAAGGAACTCGACCCGCGCGAGGCCGTCACAGTGGCTTATATGCTGGCGAACGGCTGCGGGAAGGGCCGCTCGAATGTGAACGCTCAATTGAGGCCTCGCCAGCACTGGGAGTTGATTTTCTATAGCACGGGGGAACTCGGATACTTGGAGCACGCCGCAACGACGGGACAAAGGACTTACGGCGGGCAATCCCTCCGAGTGCTTGAAATTCCGTCCGACCGGGGACGCTTCGGCAGCTTCGACGACCTCCACGAACACCCAGACGGCGGGAGGTTTGCTCAGGTAATAGCAGACGCTTCCCGCCATAGTTACGGAACTGCCGCGCCCGCGTTCGTCAAGAGTTTCCTTGCCCTTGGCGCTGATAAGGCCCGGGAGAGGCTCAATCAGCTAATCGAGGAGTTCAGGACGCTCTTAGACCTCCGGGCGGTTGCGGGAGAGGTCGAACGCGCAATTGATCGCTTTGCGATTGTCGCGGCGGCCGGGGAACTCGCGACCGAGTGGGGCATCACCGGGTGGGCGACGGGAGAGGCATTGGTGGCGGCGGCTCATATAGTGCTGCTCTGGCTTGAGTCGCGCGGCACACTCGGCTCGTTCGACGAACATCAGGCGCTGAAACACTTCTCGGGAAAGCTGTCGCAACTGAGCTTGTCGCGCTTCCAGGAGCACAATGGCGGCGATCCAGACAAGGACAAGAGGCCTTTTGAGCGGCTCGGCTATAAAACCGCAGGCCGGAATGGAATCGAGTTTCAATTCCCGAAAGACCAGGGCATTCCATCGGAACTCCGAGGCAACTACCCGCAAGAGCAACTCCTGAAGGCGCTCAGGAAGCGTGGTGCGCTGGTGTGCGAAGGAGACCGGCCGACCACCTATCGTTCCCTGCCCGAGTTCTCCAAGCGTGTGCGTTGTTTCGTTGTCTTGCAGGAAAAGCTACTCACGATGGAAGATTCCGAGGCGTTTGTGGACGAAGAAACACGATTGCAACCGGGGAGAGCGGGGATTGCTGCATGAAGTCTCGTGGATTCAGAACAATAGCCGCAAAACGCCACCGGGGAGAGACCGGGGAGAGACCGGGGAGAGCGGGGAGAGTGTTTTTTGGAGGCATGGACAGGACCGGGGAGAGCGGGGAGAGTTGGGGAGAGATGGTATTCGATATTCACTTTATATTCAATAGCTTACAAATACACTCCCCGCTCCCCGCTCTCCCCAAGCCAAAAACAACCTGTGCAACATTTCATTCGAGCGAGGGTATCCCAATGAAGGCTGACAGACTCACGACCGACGTGGCGCAATTCGTTAGCGATCTGAAACGTAACCATGCGCCTGAGAGGCGGAGGAACCCGAGAGGCTTCAAAAAACGAGTCATTCAGGAGATCCAAGCCCACCTGTCCCCGTTTCGCGGGCGGCCTCGCGACGAAGAGCTTAACCGCATTGAAGATCTGCGGAATAGCGGTAAGACCATCAGCGAAGCCATCGCAGCCGTAACATCAGAATTCTCTAATTGGAATTGGCGACACCGCGCCGCAGAGGTGAACAGAGTCCGGGATGCGCTAAAGAAGCGCCGCAAGTGGAGAAGAGTAAACGGCGGGAGTTCATCCCCCGGTGACATTCATAGTCAAATTACTCCTGACGAACCACCGGCAGAATAGTACCAGGTGAACTGATGGACTACGAACGACTGCTTACACGGAAGGCCCGCGCGGTCAACTTCGTCCGAAACGTGCTGAAGGATGAAGACCACGCGGAACAATTGCAAGACGAATCCCCCGAGGAGTACGCCGCTCGGAAACACATCGTCATCGAAAACCCACGCAAGACAAAAAAGGAAACCACCATGCCCAGACCCACCCATGCCGAGCTTCAAGATCGTGTCGATGAGTTGGAAGCCGAGAACCAGGAGCTTCAGGACAAACTCGACTCGATTGCCGACGTTGTCAATGATGACCCGGATTCCCCGGAAGACCCGGATTCCCCGGAAGACGAAGACTGATCGCGACCGTGAATACTCGGGGGGGCGGCGAAGTCGTTCCCCCGAGCATCCACGATTCCCGCGCAGTTCCACGTTTTTTCAACGTTTGACCGCCGATTTGTCGAAGATCGAGCGTGAATCTGAGGATGTTCCGTTGATGATTCTGAGGCCCCAATGAGAGAACCCGCTTACCGCATCACCCCGGCCGCAACGCTCCTAAGCATCTCTGCGTACCATCTGCGCCGTCTGTGTGAAACCGGCCAGGTGGATTCTGACCGCACTGACGGCGGACACTGGCGGGTACCTGCCGTGGAAGTCGAAAGGCTTAAGCGCCAGGGCGTTCCCCCCATACCCGCGCCCGAGATTGAACCGGAGACAGCTGGCGCGCCGCAGCCAGTCGCGGCCGTGCCTGATGACTCGCCCGCCTATAGTGACCTCGAATCCGAGCCCGAGGTTCATAGAGAGAGGGTTCAGCGGGCCACGATGAGGAACCGGCTGGAGCGGCGTAAAACTGAATTCGCATTGGAAGAGGTGGAGGATCAGTTTCAGACAAAGGCGCGCCAGGCGCGTACACAGCAGGAAGAGGAGCAACGGCGCGCACAGGACGTCGCGGACAAAGCAAAGAAGGAAAACTGGGAGCGCAATTTGATCGAACGGGCACTGAACGCTCTCCCCCGCGATTGTTCGGCCGAATACGCGCCCGTCGTAGCAAGTGCTGTCCGAACGCACCTAAAGCAGTTCGGGCCCTCTGACTCAGACCGTGTGATTCAAAAGATTGTTGAGGGTGCCACCGAATCAGCCCTGAAGCCGTACCACCTACAGAAGCGCCGCGAGATCGCAACCGACAAGGCGCTTGCGGAACTCCCCTACATGCGGCATGGTGAGCCAGAGATAAAGGCCGAAGCAAAGAAACTCGCCGCCAAGGCACTCGATGAAATCGGAGACTCTGACCAGGAGACACTGAACAGCGTGGCGAAGCTCGCCATGAAGCCCGTCAAGCTGGCCTGTGAGATCTCCAGGAAACGGGCCGAGATCATGGACACACTCCAATGGCAGACCCTCGGCATGTCCAAGGAAGAAAAAGAAGAGGCTCAAAAGGCAGTTACAGGCACTCTCGACTCCCTGCCAACCAACACGCGTCCCGATCAAATGCAGGAAGCTGCGGACAAAGCCCTCGCAGCGCAACAGCAGCGGTTCACCGCGCGGCGCGCCGAGCAAGAGCGGGTACTCGCCGAGCAACGCGCGGTGCAAGCGCTCGTTCAACTGGGCCTGCAACATCTCGATAGCGCTCTCAACGAATACGAGTGGGATTCCTACTGGGAGCGACTCGCAGAGTGCAATAGAATGCGACCGCTGCTCCAGGCCGCTCTCAGTGAAGCGGCCGAGGACGGCGAGATAGACAGTTCCAACATCCGCAAGTGGGTTGGCGAGTGGGTTGAGGAAGAACTCGACCCTGAAGAAAACGAAATTTAATTTCACGGTTTGATGACAGCAAGCCCCAGTGAAAACTACCGTTAATTATGGACCAAAAAATCCGAATTGGATCGAAAGGTAAACATATGGCGAATGATAGAACGCGGGAATTGCTAGCCACGTTGTACTCTGCTTATCAGAATGGCGACCGCCTAGACCCATCGGAAGAATCCGAGATCATGGATCTCACCTCGAAGCAACTGGAAAACAGCGGGTTGCTGCGAAACCAGGCGGAGCTAAAGGAAAACGCTGCGGCGCTTGCCAAGTTCATCTTCGAGGTTGTCGTCTGATGCTCAAGCCTGCGGGCGTCTAAGCTGGAATCCGGTCTTTACCGGCCGCCCCTTGACAGCAACCGTGACAGCAACCATCGCGAAAAGCCTCGTACTTTGGCGTACAAATGCGGATAATGGCTCATCGCAAGTGATTGATTCTGAACAACTGTGACCGCTGGTGGATACGCACCTGGATTTCTACGAACCAGTAGGTCGGCAGTTCGAATCTGTCCGGGCGCACCATTCCCTTCACTCCCTTAGGCGCTACACCAACAGGCTCTGGCTCTACAGGGCACCAGCCAAGAACGACTATTGCCGTCCGGGTTAAGGCTTGGCGAACTTGGCGTCGTCGACGGGGACATTCTGCTGAACATCGGTCACTTGGATGGTGAATCGCCCGTTTGGCCTCGCCACAGTCCAGCGCAGCGGAGTTTTCACTCCCTCGACGTCACGATAGTCGGCGTAGTCGATTTGGGTCGGATTTCGGCCCAGCGGCGTCTCCACGAACCGCACCATTCGCACCAGCAGGCCCGACTTCTCGTCGAACCAAAGTCGCACAGGTGGCTGGTTTTCACGGATGCCGATCAGGGTCACACACTCGGCGTCGCCTATCTTTTCGGGGCGTCCCGGGCGGAGTTGCTGGAAGGTCTCTTTCAGGTGGAGTGCGAACTGCAAGTCGGCATCCAGCTTTGCGGCGTCGGCTTCCGCGACCGACATGTCACGAGGCGGCCGCCCCGGACTACCCATCCAGCCGACCTCGCCGTCAAATGCCGTAATGTTGTCGCCGCTAGCGGTGTGGCTCACAGAGACGCGTTTGTACGGCGCTTTCGATGTCACTTCGATCGGGGTCTCATGGCCGCCCGTGAGAAGATTGCCTTTCTGGACGCGGCTGGTCACCTTCTGAATTGCCTCCGCCCCACCAAGCGCAGTTACGTACTTGTCCAGAACCTGGTCCGCGCTCTGCGACTCAGCCGGCGGCGGGGCGTCGTGGTGTTCACCGTGTTCCTGGACGACGTCGGTCTGGGCAACCGGAGGAGTCCCCTGCGGGTGCGCGTTGCCGTTGTGGCAGGAGTTGCACGTAATCTCGCGGTGGCCTTTGAAGTGGCCGGTATTGATGGCGCTCGTCATCGCGATCATGTCGCGCGCCGTCTTCTTTTCCTTCTTATCATCCAGGTCCATCTTTCCCTGGACGTGGCAAAAGCCGCATTCCACGCCGAGCGACGCGGAGATGAACTGCATCGCCGGAATCACCTGGTCCGCAGGCGTTCCCTTCAGCGATTGGATGTTCTTGAACACTTCCTCCGCCAGCTTCGGCGGAGCCGTTCCCGCACTGGGCGCCGGCGTCTGTGCGCCTGCTCCCTGCATGGACAAACCGGCGATGAGCGCCGTCAGGGCGACGGCATGCATTGCTTTACCGAGTCTCACTTGCACCTCTCTCTTCGCAGCCCTTGGACACATCCGCTTGGGATGCGCAGGCTGCGGCAACTTGCATCTGTTGTTGTCAAGATTAGCATCGCGGGCTCGAGGTTACATTTTATTGGGCAAACCTTTGTTGCAATGAACGCAGTGTGTCCTTTCGCATGGGGGTAGACCGGGCACCCCAGCCTTGGTCATCGTTCCTTTTTCCAGCTCGGCGCCCGACGGTCTGATCTGAGCGGCGCGAGCTCATGCACGGTCACTAATCCGCTTTGGCGACTGCAGTCAGCGCAACGCCTCCTGTATGGTTATCGGCATTTGTAGTCCTCTGAATAGGGGGGATTTTCAAAAGCATAACCACTTTTGAGCGAATTGCATCTCGCGCTTTCGGGTTCCCCGGTTAGACTGAGTAGGCTATGAAGTCGATGTTTGTTCCGTGTTTGCTTGTTCTCGGCGCCGGCCTTTTCGCCTCCGAGGAGCCCACATGGCCGCCCAAGGGAACGGAGTGCGGCGAATCGGTCCTCGCGTTCTATGACGAGGGTCCGAACTTCGCAAACGTGATGCAGGTATACCCCGAACACGCGAAGTACGTGGCGGAGTTGTTGAAGCAGGGCAAAGCCGCCGCCGCCGGGCGGATGAAGGAGGGCAATAAAGCCCTGATCATTGTACGCACGAAGGACATGGCCGAGGCTCAGGCATGGGTAAACCAGGATCCATTCGTCCAAAAGGGTGTGGTCAAGGCATCCTTCATGGCGTGGGGCCATTGTTGGGCTCCCGGCACGCCGGCTCCCGATTTTGTGGCGTCGGCGGGCAAGTAGCTCTCGCCTCGTTCTTTCCGCAGTGCGTGATGGACTGTGCGCAAGACTCAGATGCGGTGGAAACTGCGCAGGATGTCCCGCGTCGAGTAACGCAAGGCGACGGGCCTGCCATGCGGACACGACATCGGGCATGCCGTCCGCGAGAGTTCGCGCAGCAGGTACTCCATCTTGCTCTCATCCAGCCGCATGTTGATCTTGATCGCCGCGCGGCACGCCAGCGAAGCCGCGATCCCGCGCCGGATGTCGTCCACGGAGACGCGGCGCATCTCGCTCTCGGCGATTTCAAGAATCTCGTAGATGACGCTTTCAACAGCCCCCTGCTCGATATCCGCGGGGACCGCCTTCACGGCGATGGTCCGCTTGCCGAAGGGTTCCGTCTCAAACCCAGCGGTGGCGAGGTCGGTCGCCAGACGGTCGTACTCCACCTGCTGCGCCGGAGTCAGGGACAGAACGATGGGCATCAGCAGCCGCTGCTGTTCCATTCGCCCCGCGGCCTGACGCGCCAGGTTCCGCTCAAACAGGATTCGCTCATGGACCACGTGCTGGTCGAAAATCCAGAGCCCATCGGGGCCGGCAGCCAGGATGAAGCTGTCGTAGATCTGCCCGAGCACCCGCAACTCCGCGATGTTCGCCATCGACTGCGAGGCTTCCAGATTCAATCCTGGAGGGAAGCCCGAGTGGGTATCGGGCACCTTCATTCGCAACGGATCGGCGTCGCCGGGAGAAAGCGCCGGAGTGAGTCCTGGAGCCTCGTCGAACGCCAGCGGCGCGCCTTGAAAGTCGAAGCGAGTTGCAGGTCCTTGCGTCGGTCTTAGGGAGTAAGGCTGCGACTGGGACACATCCGGGCCAGTTCCGGCGGGCTCTCTGGCATCTGGAAACGTCTGCCTTCCGAACCCTTCCGGAGGAATAGGCGGAGCGCCGGGCAGCACGTTGCGCGCCTCGTCGAAGCGCATATCCTCCAGGGCTTGGGTGAACTCCGAGTAGGGCAACTCCGCAACGGGCTGGGCGTGCAATCCGGGCGCGACGAAGAGCGGGCTCACCGGCATCGGCGCGCTGGGAGCAGGCCGCGCGGCAATCAAGGTCTCGCGCAGCGAATCGCGGACCAGGTCATGCACGAAGCTCCCGTGCCTGAAGCGGACCTCGGTCTTGGATGGGTGAACGTTGACGTCCACCTGCCCCGGATCGCAATCGACAAACAGCAGCGCGAAGGGATAGCATGCCGGCGGGATCAGGTTGTGATAAGCCGCCGAAATGGCATGGATCAACATCCGGTCGCGGATCAGACGCCTGTTCACGAAAAGGAAGATCGAGTTGCGATTGTTCTTCTGAACCTGCGGCCGCGAAACGTAGCCGCTGATGCGGAACGGCGTCGGCTCCGTTTCCGCCATCAGCATCGTCTCGCGCGAGCCCAGGTCGATCAGGTCTTCCAGCGTGTCCGCGCCGAAGATCTGGAACACCCGGTCGTGCAGGTGCATCACCGGCGTAACAGCCAGCAGCTCTTTCCCGCCGTGGGTGAGCGTGAACGCCTTGTCGCAATGCGCCAGGCTGTAATGCGTCACCAGCGAGGCGATGTGAGTCAGTTCCGTCTGTTCGCTGCGCAGGAACTTCTTGCGGGCCGGAACGTTGAAGAACAAGTCGCGGACCGTGATGGTCGTGCCACCCGGAAAAGCCATCTCGGCGCAATCCAGCAGTTTCCCGCCCGCGATCTCGACCCGCGTTCCGATGGCTTCATTCTCCGCCCGAGTCTCCAAGACGAGCCTCGAAACCGAGGCGATGGAAGGCAGCGCCTCTCCGCGAAACCCGAGCGTCGCGATCGCATTCAGGTCGTCTACGGAAGAAAGTTTCGAAGTCGCATGGCGCTCGAACGCGAGCAATGCGTCGTCCCGCATCATGCCACAGCCATTGTCGGCAATCCGCAGCAACCGCCGTCCACCCGCCTCGACCTCAATGCGGATGTCCGTGCCGCCCGCGTCGATCGAGTTCTCCAGCAGTTCCTTGATGACCGACGCAGGACGCTCCACCACCTCGCCGGCGGCGATCTTGTTGGCAACCTGATCGGAGAGTACGCGGATTCGGCCCATGGGTGAGAAGCAGACAGCGCGAGCGCCTGTCACCAACTTAGCAGGGTGCCAGGGTGGCGTTCGAGTTTCGCGCAAAATGTAATCTTCTGCGGTTCATCCGGCCCGCGAGTAGCGTCACTTCGGATGCGGGATGATCGCCAGGATGAGGTACGTTTCGTCCTGGATCAGAAAATAGAAACGCCAGTCGCGGTTTACTCGGGCTTGCCAGAGATCCTTGGCCTCATCATACTTCTTCGCGTGAAGCGATGGATGGTGCAGATTCTCTACCAGGAGCTTCACCTGCTTGTCGAAAGCTTTGCGGATGCTTGCTGGAGCGGAAATATAGTGTTTGACCGCGACCGGCGTAAGACGACGGTTCATGCCGTCTTGCGTCGCTTGGACTTGGATCCGGCCTTCTTCACTTGACCATGCAGGAACTCGATCATTTCCTCGTGGGTTTCGAAGGGGCCAAAGGTGCGCCCGGCCTTGATGTCGGCCAGACCTTCGGCGAGCCGGGCATCTATGACACGGCGTTGCTCCGGCGTGTACTCGTCGTCTGCAGGGGGAAGCTTCGGGACGATGTTGATGACGCCGCCGGAGACCTTGAATTCGATCTCCTGGCCGCTCTTGAGGCCGGCCTTACGGCGCACAGCCATAGGAACCACAAGCGGCATTTTGCTTTTGACGGTGACGGTCATAATGACGATTTCAGATGGCAGCTTCGAGACGTTTCACCTTCACCTTAACAGACCTGATCTCCCCGTCAAGAGCGACTCCAGCCGCTACTCTTCCCGCAGGCCCGCTCTGGATCAGTTGTGGCGGCAAGGATGTCCAGCGGCAGTGCGGCCGGCGGCAGGGCGGTAGGGACGTCCTCCCGCCAGCCTTCTTCGGCGTGCACGGTCCTCGGAGCAGACGAGCCTGAACAGGGACAGAGGAAGATGTTTCACACGCGGTATACTGTGTCCCCCTGGCCGCGTCGTGCCATTGAATGCTCATGCCTTGCTCCTGAATTAGACCGGTTTCGCATCTTCTGTAGTCCGCTGATTCCCGCCATTAGCACCGAGCCGCGAACGTGAGAGAGCGGCCAGCCGTCGCTGTGCGCATAGGGCCGCTCTCTCACGTTCGCGGCTCTGTGCTGGCTGTTGGCAAGAGCGGACGGGCTACGGTCTACAGAAAATTTGAAACTGCTCTAAGCTCAGTAACCGGCAGAGCGTCACCGCAAGTTGCTGAAAAACGGTGAGTTGCTGGCACTGACGGCGTCTGTCTGCGAGACTGGCCGATCATGCGCCGTTTCTGGCGCGCGGGGTTAAGATTCATGCAACTCATGCCGGATCAATTGGTTAATCAGCGGGACATCCATGATAAGTAGTTGTCAAGAGAAAACACACGTTCCCTCTGTTCCCCACGGAACTTTCCTTCCCGTCCGTCGCCGACGCTGCTGACCAGCTTGCACTCGCG
>Ga0302270_10000705_pt1 | contig 35260 bp, 33 predicted proteins | sample III_Bog_E2_3_FD_198773 | JGI IMG/M metagenome (GOLD analysis project Ga0302270, IMG submission 198773) | Peat permafrost microbial communities from Stordalen Mire near Abisko, Sweden - III_Bog_E2_3 | ecosystem: Environmental > Terrestrial > Soil > Wetlands > Peat | place: Sweden: Abisko... | reverse complement strand
TGCTTGCTTCTCAAGGAACGCGCGCAGGCCGGTCGTATCGTCGCTGTCGATACCGTAGCGGATGGTGATGTGCGAGTCCTCTTCGAGTCCGCTACCGTCCGTGGTGTTGGTGGACGGCATGAGGTCGGCAGGATCGATCTTGGCGCGAAGTCTAGCCAGCGCCTTGCCTGCGTCCGAGTCCGGCGGGATGTCGGCCTGCGTATTGCCAAACTTGTACTTTGTGGGTTCGTTTTTGTCAGAAACTTGTGCGCTTGTTTCTGACGGCTTAGGCCTCGATTCGAGGGCTGCAAGCTCCTTTTCCAGTCTCTCAATCTCATCCTCGGCCATGTCGAGTTCGCGGTACTTGTACTCCTGATCGATGTCGGCCTCGTCGTTTTCGAGGATCATCAGCCGATTGCGAGCCTCTTGGAGTTTCCGCTTTACTTCTTCTTTGCCTTTGTCTTCCCCACCGCCTTGCTGACCCAGTGGCTTTTCTTCGCCGGCGGCATCGACATCTGGCTTTGGCTGGCCGGAGGCTGCTGCTGGTTTTCCGCTGGCGGCATTGGCCCCATCGGCTTCTTCTTGCGGAACATTCCCGCCACCTTTTGCTTCATCATCGGCTGCTGGTTTGCTGCTGCTCCCAGGTTTTGCATTGCCATTGGTATCTTCCTTTCCGTAGAAGAGCGTGTCGTCGAAATCAACGTAGAGTGACTTGCCGGGAGCCACATACGGAATATCCATCCGCTCGTTCTCGTCCGGCGTGACATTCACATCGTTGTCGAGGATGGCGCCGAAGTCCGGACCTTTGATATTGGTCACTGGCAGGCTTCCCAGTCCGGCGGAGGCGAGGGCCTCATGCACAGCCGGGTTGTCAGCCTCGGCGGAGAAGATGACCACCTTCTGCCCTTTGGCGACGAGTTCCTTGATCTGGGCCACACGCTTGGGGATTGGTGCTCCTACCGGATGGGACTCGCCGGGAGCTGGCTGGCCTTGCTGGACGGGTTCGGGCTGCTGGCCTGATTCGCCGGTTCCTGTGCCACCTTGGGCCACTTCATGTTTTCCCCCTTGATTTGAGGGGCTTTGGGACTGGGATAAAACCTTGGCCTTCTCTGCCGCGTAGGCCGTTCCCCATGCCTCAGTGTCAGCCGGATTCACTCCACGAGCCAAGAGGTCGGCCTTGATCTTCTTGTATTCCTCGGGAGTCACTTCCCTCTTGGCAGGCGTCGCCTGTTCCGGCCTGAGCCTTTCCAGTGGAACCGCTGGCCATGCTCTCCCGTCGTCCGTCTTGACTCCCGCTTTCCGGTTCTTGGGATCAACGTGCGTCACAGTGCCCGACTTGGGGTTTCCCGGTACGCTGCCAGACATCTGAACCCTGTCGCCCTTCTTCGGGGTGTATGGCCCCTGCTGCGCCGCCTCATGCACCTTCTGGATCTTCGCTTCGAGTGCCTTGGCCTCCTCTTCCTTCCCAGCCGCGCGCAACTCCTGCGCCTTCCGGTAGTCGTCATGGCTCTGGTCGGTTGCCTTCGCCATTTCCGGCGTCTGCACCAGAACCTCGGCCCGCTTGACCGGCTCTCCCGGCTGGGCGATGTTGACGATTGCCTGAACCTGCTGGACGCCGTTCTTCCCTGGCTCTCCGTCCACGCTTCCGGTAACGCTCTCGACGGGAAACCGCTGGTGGAGGTTTTCGAGTACCTGGTCGGCTGCCTGCTGGTTCGGCGCAACCACTTTGGCCGCGGCGATGTCCCCTATCTGGTTTGGGTCTACGCCCTGACGGTCGGCTTTGTCCGTGATGCGGTCGCTGTCTTTCGAGTCGCGTACCGCTTCAACCTTGGCGCCGGGGACTCCCTGGGTCGCTTCGGCTAAGGCGTCGCCAACTTTAGGAGCCTGGCGCTCGGCGCTGGCTCTCAGGGCTTCCACGTCGTTGCTGGCGTGCAGGACGGGCTTGGGGGCGTCCGGGGCGTTCGGCTGGGCCTGCGGAGGCTTGGAGGTGGGGCGGGGTGGGACGGCAGCGATCGCGGCGCTGGCGAGCGCCTTTATGTTTGGCTTGGCTGCTGTGGCGTCGCCAGATGGAGAGACTGCGGCGGGCGTCTCCGGCGGCGCTCCCAGCGGCTTGCCGCTCAAGGCGTCTGTGGCCGCCTGTAGATGGGGCGGGAGTGGAGTTGCAGGCTTCCGCCCTTCTCCGGTTCCAACCTTGCGCTCAGTGGCAAGTTGGTCGAGCAGTCCGGCGTACTCTTGCCCTGCGGCCTGCGCTTGGTGTGCTCCCTCCTCGTCTCCCTTTTCGATGGCCTCTTTACCGCGTATGCCAATCTCGTCAAGGATGCTGCGCACGGTGGGCTCTACTTGCGCCGGCTCTTTCCCGAATCGACCTTCTCCGACGAGCTTATCGAGCAGGCTTCCTTCGACCGTAACCGTTTGAGCTTGCGGCGCCGGAGCAACTGCGGGAGGTTCGGGTGCGGGCCGAGGTCCGGCATGGATGTTCGTGCCGCCTTCGCTCTCTGGACCTTTGAGTGTGGCGAGGATTTCCGCCTGGGTCGGAACCGGCTTCCTCTGCGCCGCATCGCGCCATGCCTGGTCCTGTGGGCTGGCTGCCGGTGCCTGGGGCTCGGCGCGCACATCTGCGGGAGCTTGGAGGTTGTCAGGTCCGGGGGGGAGCTTGGCGAGAGGAGCCGGGGCGGGAGTCTCCAGTGGAGTGCGTACCGGGCCTTGGGCGGCGCGCTGCTGCGCTTGAGCGTTCTCCCATGCCTGCTCTTGCGGATTGAGCTTTGGTGCGTCTGGAGCTACAGCAGCAGGTTCAGGCGCGGGGGGAGGAGTTCCACCACTGCCGCCGCTACCTCCAAACTTGGCATTGTAGGCGTTCTTGAACCCTTCCCAACCTCCAAGAATGGCGGGCGCGGCCTGAGCGGATGCCGCCAATGTCGAGCCAACCACTTCCCGCCCGTATGCGTCGCGCTCCTCCGGCGTTGCGTTGGACCCTGGTGCACGATCGGACTCCTGACGAATCACTGGGCCGACAATTGGAACGGCTTGGATGGCATGGGCTATCGCGCCGTAGGGGTCGCCTTGCCTTCCGGCCTGTATCGCCTGAGTGGCCTCTCCGACTGAGTCTTTTGCCGTCGCTTGTGCTCCGCGCAGAACCCCGGTGGGGTCGACCAAGGTTTCAACGGCATTGCGAACAGGATGCTGCATGAACTGCTGGGCGCGCTGTTCTACTTCCGATAAACTGGTTGGCAGTCCAAAGCCATGAGCGATGGCACCAAGGGTGCTGTCGTACTGGGTCGGGGTCTGCTGGACTGGAGCGGGTGATTGAGTTGGCTGCGCTGGCGCGGCAGCCTGCTGAGGCTTCACTGGCGCTGCAATCGAGGCGTAGGGATCATCGGGCGTGGCTACCGCGCTGTTGGATGCTGGAGCCTTGGCGATTGCCGCATAGGGGTCTTGCTGCTGCTCTTGATCTGCCATTTAGGGGGCTACCGTGTGGCCGTGCGCTTTGATGTCGGCCGTAATTTGCGCGTCTGTCTTTCCCTTATTGAATGGAAGCTCGCGGGCCTGAGCCAAACTTACCACCTTGCCGCTCGGAGCTACCTGAGCGGATGGCTTGGCTGCCGGCGCCGCCGCTGGACTCGCCGCAGGCTGGGGTGGATTCGCATTGTGTCCTACCGCGCTTCCGTCTTTCTTTCTCCAAACAAGGTTCTCATCCACTGTGAGAGGTTCAACCTTCTGGCCGCGCCGCGTCAGTTCATCCTCGTAGGCGTCCTGCGCAGCTTGCATATCCGTCTGGGCTGCCTTGATTGCATCAGGGTCGTTTGGAGCCTTATTCAGCGCATCCTGCGCTTTGGTAACGGCCTTGTCCTTTGCCCTCGCCGCCGCATCTATTGCTCCCCGCGTCTCTTTGTCCTGGGCAATCGAGGTTCGCTTATCGAGGCGCGCGTCGGCCCGGTCTGCCGCCGCACCCGCGCTGTCATCCTTCATTTGCTGGCGAACCCTTATGGCTTGTCCGTAGAGTTTCTTCTTCGCCGGGTCTTGCTCCATGGTGAACTTCATGGCGAGGGCAGTGTCGTTTGTGGGTAGCTTGTCGCCAGCCTGATCCGCCAACTGCTGCTTGATCTGCTCAAGTTGCTGGTTGTAATCGGCCTTCTGGTTGGCTGTCTGCTCGGCTACTTCATCCTTAGCAACATTTCCGAAAGCTGTTCCTACCCCGCGCGCCTCAGACCCAATATCCTTTTGGCGGTCACTTTCGGCCTTATAGTTGCTTACGTTGCGGTCTTCCTGCTGCTGGATGGCTCCGGCCTGCTGTTGGCGGATCTGCTCGGCCTGCTGGTAATTCCTATTCGGATCGCCGTAGGCTGTGCCTCCAACATCTTTGGGATCGAACGCTCCCAGTACCCCACCGCGGCGAACAGCATCTATTCCGCGCACAATGCGAGTTCCGATGCCCGGCTTATAGAGTTTCGACGGGTCGATGGTCTGGCCGGTCTCCGGGTCCACTGCGGAGGTCAGAACCTTCCCAGTCTGCGCATCACGGTAGGGGATTGGCGCGGCAAGAGCTTGGCGGCGCTGCTCCAGTGTAGCGTTCTGGGCACTGGGGCCCGGTGTGTTTTGAAGCGCCGCGGTTGACTTAGCCGCAAGCTGGGCCGCATCAAGTGCCCCCTGTTGCGCCTGACTGAATCTTTGGTACCCGTCAGTCGCCCATGACTTTGACGCTCCACCGGCGGCTGGCCCATTACCCGAGGGAGTGACAGCGTTGGGGGTTGCTACCTGCTTCGGTTGCGCTGGCGGAGGCGTCTGGATCGCCTGCCCTGCGGCCTGCGCTCCGGCACGGATGGCCTGCGCCGCGGCTGATGCTGGCGCCTGGGGTTCTGCGCCGGATGTCGGCTGCGCCGGTTGCTCATGTGGCGGATTGAGCAGGTTGCCGAGAAGTGCACCGTACTTTTCGTCGTCTGATTGGAAAAATGGGCCTTCACCGGCCATAGCGCACTCTCCTTGGGATCAACCGCTAACCTGTTTGCCGCCCACTACTTCAGCTGCTTCCTTATTCCAGATGTTTGCCGCCGGATCGGTAATTGCCGCCGACCGCGCCATCACGTCAAGAGACTGATTGCCAGCTCCGGCCATGTTCTGGGCCATCTGGGAAGCGAACTGTGCCGGAAACTCGGTTGCCTGCAGCACGTTCTTGTTGTAGCCCGCGCCCGCCCCGATGCGCTCCTGGTTCGCCTGAGCCTCTTCGCCGGAGATGTCGCGCGTACCCTGCTGGGTCATGTTCTCGGTCGCGGCTACGCCTCCAGCAGAATTGCTGCCAGTGCGCAAAGCCTGACTTTGGAGAGCATTTCCGGCCGCCCTGGCTCTGGCGTCTGCCGTGTTGGCAACAATCTGGTTGGTAGTCTTCTGGAACTGCCCACCCTCGCCATAGGGGTTACTCGCCGCATACTTTGAAAGTTGGCTCTCGTAGTCACCCTCGGCGTTCTGGGCCTGGGCGTAGGAGTTCTGGGCCTCGTTATAATAGCCAGCGTTCTGATCCGCTGAGGCCTTGTCTGTTCTTTCGACCGCTGCACGTCCCATTTTCCTACCCCCTCAAATCTCTCTGAAGAAACTGGCAAAGCGTGTATCGTCGCGTCTGAATCCAGCTTCTTTCATCGCGGGCTTGAGCTGCTTAACTACTGATTTTGTTACCAATGAGCGAATCCATTTGAATCCCATCGCACGCAATGTGTAGAGAATCCCCGGTGCGCAATCCCCTACCGTCAAAGTGACCCTCGGACTGCACCCGACCAGCATCATTTCCACGCCCTTGGACTCGAAGATGACTCCGCCGAAGACTTCATCCCCGCGCTCGATCACATAGGCCAAAGGAATGTTGTCCATCTGCCTGCCGTCCTCGTCGAAGATGTCGGGGAGCGGGTAGTGCGTCCCGTCGCGCTCATTTTGCTCGTGGATCTTGCGCAACAGGACGGGAATGTCTTTGGGCTGGGCCAGCCGGAGGGTTGTCTTACTCATTTGCCAGCCTTCAAGATCGGTACGTTGTGCTTCTGTGCATGTGCCCGGCTCTGTGCGTGGCTGGCCTCAAGGACTTCCATCTCCTGCTTTAAGATGGCCTTGACGTCGAGTTCCCCGGTGTTGGTCTTCGGCTGAACGTGGCCACATAGGGCACAGGAGTCGTGCCCGACGTAGATGATGACGTGGTGCTCTGCCCCTGTTACCGGCTCGTGGAGCACAACGTAGTGCCGCCCGAGTGCAAGATCAACGTGCTGGTGCTTTACTTGCCAACTCATATCGCCGTCAACCTCGCCCCATTTCCGCCGCTAATCCCGCCGCCGCCTGGGTTGCCGTTCACGAGAGCCTGCCCAACCGGCTCCCACTTGTCACTCATCGCGCCGGCAATCGTCGAACTCAACTGGAACCGCTTGCCGTCGAAAGCCACAATCTGCGACTGCGCATAGTTCGCATTGAGGATCGTCGCCGATGGCCTCGTCCCCTGCGTCGTCCCCCGGCCCGCCGTATAGCCCGAGTAGGGTCCATTGGGACCGTAGACCTGAATCAGCGGAACCTGCCCCGGTGCGCCCTGGCCAACCACATTGGCGAAGTTCCAGTTATTGAGTGCCATTCCAGGTTCGGAGGCCGCGCTGGATTGCAGACCGGCATCCACCGCCGTCTGTTGGATCAGTTGGTGAGTGTTCCATGTGGAACCATCGTAGCTCGACCGGATTCGGATGAATGGCGTCTGACCCGGCGCCGGGATGCTCACGGTGTTGTTGGCTGAGACAGGGAGTACGGTCACGCCCTGAGAGAAGTTCTTGACGGGCGAAGTGCTGACCTCGTGGTAGATCGTCGCCTTAGCCGCCTGTGCGGGATTGGTGATGGTGAGGGCGATAGTTCCGTTTGCGCCCGCCGCTGTCGCTGTCGCTGGTGGGGGAGGGGTGCTGGCTGCCTTCAGTTTAGAAGAGGTCGGATTGAGCCACGCGCTGCCGAGTAGTTGATTGTGGAGTTCGTGCTGGTCGTTGAACGCGAGGAGCAGCCGGCGAAGGTCTTCCTTGTTTCCGCCGACTGCGGATTCGATAAGGCTTCTAGTTTCGCTCATTTTGCTCCAACGAAAAGCCGCCCCAAAAGGCGGCTATTAGTACGATTTCGACTCAAAACTACGCGAACAAAAGCATGGGCTGCGGTTCTGGTTTTCTTGCCTTCGCCATACGTTTGGCTAAAGCCGTCGTTTCCGCTTTGTGGCATGCCGTGCAGAGCGTTCTGTAATTTTCGATTCCGCATTCTCCCCCGCCCTCGGCGACCGGAGTTATGTGGTCTGCTTGCCATAGATGGCCAGTCCCCTGGGAGCGGCGGCGCTTCTCGAACACCGTGCCTGCCAAGGTGTCTCTCCTACATCCCGCACAGATACCGTTATCCCTTCTGAATACGACCAGCCGTGCGTAACTCGGACTCGTCAAAATACGGAACTCATCGGAGCATTTCTTGGTGCAAAAAGTGTATCGCTTCCTATCGACTATGTCCGAATCACAATGTAGGCAAGCGAGACGCCCATTTTTTCCCATTAGTTGCTTTTTGCTGTAGGCGCGATGTCTCCTAATCGTGCTCATAAGACCCTCGCAAACTTGCCGTGGAGTTCGAGTGCAGCCGGGACGTACAGTTCGCGGTGCGCGGCCTCGGCAGTCGATCTACTGCCAAGAAACCTGTTTTTTCCGCCGACCATAATATTTGCTTGGTAGACGTTGCCGTGGAGAGCAACCCCCTTAAACCCGGAAGTGTTGTCGCTGCGGACCTTTCTATTGCACGCATTCTGTGACACCGTCGAAGCTCGTAACTTGTTCCTCCGATTATCGAGAGTTACCCCGTGCTCGTGGTCGCCATGCCGCTTGTCGCCACGCTTTAATCCCAGTACCGCTCGATGCATCTTGAGTTGGTTATTCCTTCCATCAATTCGGATGAGCCTCTGCGCATAAAAGGTCTTGGTGAACTTGCTCCATACGGCGCTCCAAGTGTTTTTGCTCAGCCAAAGATAATCCTCAAGCCACACTAAGGAAAATTGGCATTGTGTCAGTGGAATCAGTTTGCAGTAAACGCCGTCGATCTTGAACGGCGCGGCGTCGTCGAAGAAGTCGCGTGGTAGTCTGTCAGTGAACGGGGATGCCATTGATTCGCTCCTCATAGCGATGATTTGAGCGGGCGCTGATACGCTCCGCGTCCCCATTCTACACCGATTAACCTCCATTTTCACTCTCGTCTCTTGCTTGGTACATGCTAATCGAGTACATGGCAAGCCACTTTAACTCAAACCATGAATCGGCCACCTTGCCGTTATTGAACTCCATCCTCCACCGCTCATTGATCTTGCTCGGCACCATGCGGCTCAGACCCTGGCTTTCGAGGATGTCCAAGTCAATCGGACGACATGGGAGAATCAGGCTCTTGATGGCGTTCCCCGTCACATCGACCGTATTGGTCATCATCTGCCTGCCGCCGATGAAGTACGGGTAGAGAGTTCCATTGCCGCGGGCATTGAGCGTGAATCCCTCGATCTTGCTCAGGGCCATCGTGGTTTCAGGGCACACAGTCTGGTAGCGGCAGTCGATTCCCGCCCCGTTATCGTTGAACTGCCCAGGGGTCACATTCTGCACCGTCCCATCGGCCGCACTGGACCCGTAGCAGAACTGCGATGTGAAGTAGCCAGAGTCGAGGAATGGAATCCCCACCTGGCCCTGCGCAAATGGCTCGGTAATCGGCAACGCCCTTTCCAGTCGCTCGCAGATGAAGCCCTGCACATCGTTGATTGAGAACTTGCGCACGTCCGCAATCGCAATCTCTTTCGCCGAGAACGTCGAGAAGTGGACCGGCTGCGCCCATCCCTCAAGGTAGTTGAGGACAATCTCCTGATTCGGAACGGTCGAGTTTCCAACCGGCGCGAGGATATGGACCTCATGCCGCTCCTGGTCGATCTTGCAGCAGATGGTGTTTGCCGCACTCCAGTTGATCGTTTTCCAGAAGTAGGGGATTTCCTTGGTTACGAGCTCGGGACTGGTCTCCTCGTATTTGTAGATCCCGCTGCGGTGGACGAAGATCATAAAGTCCCCGCATGCGTCAAAGGCCCGAGGCCCGCACGGTCCTCTTTCGCTCCACCGCTTTGTCGCTGTCCAGGACTGGGGATTGTTCGGGTTGGCTGTAAAGGTGAATCCAGACCGCTCCCTGAGCCCGTAGACGGTGCCGCGGTACTCGATGGTGCCCCAGGCTCTCTCCCCATCGTCAGAGCCAACCGAGATGTAGCTTAGGTCCGCGTAATAGCTTTCCGGGTCGCCTGCCAGTGACACCCACCAGCCTGAGTAGTACCCAGGAACGCCTGCCTGAAAGATGCGATCGACACTCGGACAGTAGGTGCAATGCACCGCCTGGTTCGGCCAGATCACATCCAGCCGGTCAGTCACGTCATTGGAGCCGTCGAGGTACTCATCGGTGAAGTTGAAGACGCCGTTGGTCGTCGCATTGTCCTGAAAGACAGTCGCCGACTGATTGATGGTGTCGGAGAGGAATGTCTGAGGGTAGACGAAGTTCTGAGCTGGATACTGGAGGTTGACGTTGCCAATCCACCAGAACGGACCAGCGTTCGATCCATCAGCCACTGAGAACGCAACAATGCGGGCGAGAGTATAGGCCGGTCCGGTAGCAACCTTGAAGATGCCCAATTCCCAGCCGTCCTCGTCGACGTCGTACTGAATCACCGAATTCGCGGTGAATCCCGAGACGGTGTAATTCTGGTTCATGTACATCAGGGCCGCGTACCGATAGCCCTGGGTGCCATTTATGCCGCCCGTCGCTGTGTCGGCCACGATGGCGCCGCCTGGTCCCGTACCGTTTACCGTCGGGGGATTTGGGCCGGTGGCTGACTCCAAGATGAATGGCTGGGCTGCGGGCTGGTAGAAGCCGACGAGCGCAAAGGCCGTAGACGGCGGAGACGGCGTCCCTGTCGGGACATCGGCCTCATAGATGCCCACTGAGCCGATGGTGTAGAGAGCGTTGTTGTTGTCGTCCTCAGGGACTGCAACCGTGACCAGGACCGCATCGTTGCCGTTCGTATTGATGATTGAGTTGAACGGTCCGAGAGTCGTTTCTCCAAGTGAGTTTGTGTAGGTCTGCGCAACGTAGACGTCACGGCCCGCGGCGAAACTACCAGCGGGAAGCTCGGCGGTGTTTGCCAATGGAGGGTTGACGCCTCCGGCTGAGGCGGTGATCGTAGGCGTCGCCCCAGGCGCGTAGCTTCCATAGAGTTGGTACGATGTGATCGGTGGAACCGGGCTGCCCACTGCAACGTCGATTTCGTAAACATTGACTCCCGTTACGGTGGGCCCGTAACTGGCGGCCAGCGCCACGGTAACGCCCTGGGTTGCTCCCGTCGTCGTGATGTTGGCCGTTGCGCCCGCTGTGGTCTCTCCAGCGGCGTTGGTGAGGGTCAGGAGAACGTAGATGGTTCGGTTGATGGCAAAGGTGCCAACTCCAAGCGAGAGGCCCGGTGCGTTCGGCGGAGCCACGAGGCTGCCTGCCGGGATGCGCTGGATCTGGACTTCGGTATCCGGGGTAGGCAACTGACCAGGCACCACGCGCGCCGTGCAGAGCGATGGTGGGGCGACTCCCGAAGGCGGGTCCGTGCAACTGTAGATTGAGTTCAGGACGATCGGCGAGCTATTCGACTTCTCATAAGCCGAAATAGACGGAGCCGCGGCGTTGTGCGCCACGCTGGCTGCATAGACGTTGGCGCCGGTGGGAACGTAAGACGGTCCAAGTTCCTGAAACCAGCTCGGCATTGAAGATAGCGGCGGGATGGTGACGAGGATGGTTGACGATCCGGCAATCGTCGTAACAAAGGCAGGGGGAGAAGGCAATGTCTCCCCCATGGAATTGACCAGCGTGACAACGATATAGACATCGAGAGCGGTGCTCCATGAACCGCCAGAGGACTGGACGGCAAGAACAGGCTTCGCCGGCGGAGGCACCCGGTTGGCCATGACGGCCGTATATTCCTGCCACTGGGCAGTGCCATCGTTGAATGTGCCGCTGTCGACCAGTGAATAGACCGGAGGCTTCGCGCCAGTGACGCCCGCCGTGATGCAGCGGTAGGTGTGCCCGTTGCCGCTCGGCGTGTTGGGCGTCATCATCTCGCCCACGAGGACGGGAGTATTGGCGACCCACTTAAACCCGAATGGCTTCATTCCGTAGGGCCACACGTTTCTGGTGAGCGGGTCGATTACGGCCATGCCCGAGAGTGGGAGATTCAGGTCAGAGAACGCGGCATAGACCTTGTTGTAGGCCTGGGCTGCGACCATGTGGGCATTGGCGGGAGGGGTGAAACTGGAGTTGTAGCCGAAGGCATGCATCTCGCCGGAGCCAACCGGACTCTCGTACTGAAGAGCACCGAGCATGTCAAAGATGATCGGGAGTTGGAAGAAATACTCCGTCGCCGTCTCGGGCGTGTAGAGAGCCCCGATTAAGCCAGTTACAGGGCTCTCATTGATGCCCTGCATGGTTGTCGAGATTCCGTCGCGGGTGCGCACGGAGGTCAGCCCATCGAACGCGCAGTTTCTAACGAGTGGTGACAGTCCTGTCGGGACATTAGTGAAATCGTCGGAATCGAAGTAGCCGAGCATCCTACTGATAACACTCGGAGTTCCTGAAAAGTTAGCCGTAAATCACTCTCGAAAGTTCAGATTTGCAAATTCACCGTGATACTGCCTTGCTGCCGCATCGCGTTTCTTGGCTGCCTCTATTGCTGTATTTGAGACGCCGAGGTAAATCTGTTTGCCGTCGGCCTGCAATACAGATGAGAACTTCTTACCTTTGACATATACCCCAATGAATCCAGTCGTGTTGTCCTTGCGCATTGAAGCGTTCTTGACGTTTTCGCGCTGGTCGCATGGACGCAAGTTCTTGCGCCTGTTATCAATGCCGCATCGATTGATGTGGTCTCGCTTTTCTCCCTTTGGGACTCCAAGCAGGTAGTTCTGCATCTTGACGCCGTTGCGATCTGTAGCGTAAAAGCCATTTGCCCCGCTCCTGATCCGCACAGCTTGCCAGCTAACCCGCATCGCTGTGAGGTAGTCATCTGCATCGACAATTGCATGGAGTCCTTTGGTGAGCGGAACGAGCCGACAGTAAACACCACCAATCTTGAATGGAGCGGCGTCTTCTGGAAGCCTTGGATTGATTTTGTGGCCCGGTAGAAAGCGGTGCGGCTGACCTTTGACCTCATGGTTTCTCGTGTGATTACGAATAGCCACAGTCGTCTTGCCGCCGCAGCCACAGTGGCAGAAGCCGTAGGGTACACTGATTCCTGATGGGGTTGGCATGGATTGCTCCTCCAGAGCATGAAGTGATGGGCGTTCTCAGCGCCCACAACCCCATTCTACCCCATACCTTCGCCTTTTAGAACGGCACTTCGACAACGATGGACTGGTTGAGGATGCCAGCCGGATAAGCGCCTGCGCCCAACTCGACTCCGCCGCTGGCAATCTGGACCTTGAAGTTGCCCAAGGTAGTTCCCTCGACGACTTGCGCCGTGTAGAGCGCATAGGCCCCAGTGAAGCTCTGCGAGAAGACGGCTACGCCTTCCTTCGGCACATCCTGGGGGTATCCAAGGATGCCCTTGCCGTTCGGATCTTTGAAGGCGGATGGATTGAGGTTGAGGGTGTCGCCGCCAGTGGCGTAGTTGCCGGTAAAAACGAGCTGCAAGAAGAGCCGGTCCGGCACTCCAGCGGGCGAATACTTTAGTAAATTTTCTGTGAGAGCCATTGATTTTCTCCTTGAGGTTGAAGGTTGAAGTTAGTAACCACCATAGCCACAGCCACTACTGCCACTGCGTCTGCCATTCATACGCCCTACTCTGCTGCTTGTTCCCTGCTGCTGGCGAACCAGGATGGCCGAGATGTCATCGAGCGTGTCAATGCCCTGCTTGCCGTAATTCGCCATATACCCGGAATTCTGCCGCTCGCTGCCGACCAGAGCCGCTGTCATGTATCCAAGCGCAACACTCATCAGCGGGTGAAGCTGAATAGGGTCCGTGTCTTTGATTAGCGCCGGCGGCCGGAACTCACCACGGATGCGGATGTCGAAGGCGTAGCCCAGTGCCGTGATGTAGACGATGTAACTGCGCCACTCCCAGCAGAAGCGCCCGGTCCAGTAGTTCGTGGGCTGGCCTGCCGCGTAGTTGCTGGAGTTGGGCAGGATGTCTCTCCGGGTGCCCATGACGTAGCTGGTTTCAGGGAGCCCGGTTCCCTTTACCTCAATGTCGAGAGGGTTGACCAGGCCATCGAACGGCTGGCCCTTCTTCTGGAGTTCGGCCAGTGAGCTGGTGCCGAGCGCCACGTTGGTTGCAACTTGCAGTTGGGTGATGAAAGGGGAGCATGTGCCTTCGAGATAGTTGAGGGCCTGTTTGTACGCCGTGTTGATGAGCGGCATGACATAGCTGTCGGTAATGAAGTCCCCGTCTGGGTCTCCACAGAGCGACCTGACCTGCGCCTTCACATCTAAAACAGAATCCATGCTCCCCTTCCCGGTTTACAGCCCTTCGCGCATCGCCTTGCGCTTGGCTTCGATCTTGCGGATTTCGACCCACTCAGTTGCAGAGCAGCGATCAAGCGACGGATGAGCGATTGGAATTTCAGCCGCCTTGTATGCTTCAAATGGGTTGTAGGGGCGCTGGCACTTGTGGCAGAAGTATGCGTCCACGCGCTTCTTCGACTCTCCGCAGCCCTCGCACGTTACAGCGTTCTCGTGCTGCATCGTGACCCATGGCGCCGGCGTCTGCCTCCAGCCCATATCCAGCTCGTACTGATGCCAGATGCGGTGAACCGTCGTGATGTTCCCACGCTGGTCCTCCTGGTCCCAGAAGGACTGCGCCTGCTGAGTGCTGGTTGCACAGAAGGACTTTTGCAGGTCCAGCGTCTGCGCGAGGGCCGAATCAAAATCGGTGCTTTCCGTTAAATACTCGCACCAGCCGTTCGGCAGTTGGAGTTTCTGCGGAACCTTGATGCTCGCTTTCTTTGAGGTCGTCGGGAGGTAGCGTCGATCGCCCTCGAAAGCCAGAATCCCGCCCATGCCTGAGGAGTTCGGTGTTCCCGTGGTGTAGGACGCGAGGAAGTGATGAGCTATCTCCACCTGCTTGCAGGCGCGAGGCTCGTAGACGCCATACTCGCGGTCGCCCTCGACCATGACATCCTTGATGCGCGAGAAGATGATCGGCTCTTTGATTGGCACTACCACGGCTTTGTAGGTGCGGCCGGCATACTTGAAAGTGGTGAGGTCGTCTTCGAGCACATGAGGGTCATTGATCGAGCGCAGCTTGAGGTTGATTCCACCGTCGAGACTGCCAGCTACCGGGTTGAACCAGAGAATCGTTGCGGGCTGGGCCTGGCCGGTGGCTTTGAGTGAGACGAGCAGAGATTCCCTTTCGATCCTGAGCGCCTTCATGGACCGGCCCTCAATGGCCCTTTGGGCGTTCATGTACTCGCGGATATTGGCGTTGGCGTTCGGATTGACTGATGCGAAACTCGGTGATCCCATGGTTCTCTTCTCCTTCAAGTGGGTCGGTCCTGCGGGTTATGCGTCGTGAACCGCGCCCAGGTGCTCCCTGAGTCCGGCCTGCGCTGTAAGGTCGTTGCGGAACCGCTGCGCTCCGAGCGATGTGCTCTTGAGCACCGGAACCAGTTCGTTCTTGCGTCGGTAGTTGAGTTCAGCAACCAACTTCTCTTTCGCCTTCTTTCGCGCGTACTCCTCATCCCGCATGACCTGGCGGAAGTAGTTGTCGTAGTTGGTGGGTTGGGTCGCCATGCTCTCTTTGTGCATGGCAATAGCGTTTTCAAGGTCGCTTAGGTCGGGGATGTGATCGAACGGCCCCATCATCATCCAGTAGCGCCCACGAGACGGATAATCCTCGCAGAGTAACCGGCTTCCGTCCTCAGACTTCTGCGATGCCCACTGCTCCGGAGTTCCCCAGGTCGAAGCAGGGAACCACCGCTCGACAATCCAGCCGGCGGCGCAGGCGTACTTGGGAAGGTCCAGCGTTCCCGAGGTCATCGAGTCGAATATCTTGGCCTCGACGATCTTGCCTTTGGCTCCCACCGCGAAGACGGATTGTTCTCCGCCGCCGAGGTCGTGCAAGATGCCGCCGCGCCTGACAATGCAGTTCTGCGCGAGCACGACGCGCCACATGGGTTCGCCGTAGGGATTCTTCCCTCCAATGCGCGCAATGGCCGCCTGTAGGGACTTTGGTGCGTCGTTCGTTGGGTCTATGGTGCTCATGCGGTCTCCTTCAATGTGAACCACATGAACCTGATATATGCCCTGCGCCAGCCACGGTTGTACTCGCAGATATCGCCGACATAATCGCGGCTATGCCAAAAGAAGAACTTGTGAGCCTCGATCATTCGCTTCAACATTGGTGCTCCGGTCAAACAAAGACGGGCCAGCCGAAGCCAGCCCGCCGGGTTTGCGAAAGCCTCTGTTATTATCAGAAACCTTCAGTTAAGTGGCTCAATTCGACAAAATTGCTTGCACGCCGAGGTTAAAAATACTGCCGTTGGCCACAGGAAGCGACGAGTAGTAGTTAAAACTGTCCCGATACATCGCATCCGACTCGGAAACCCACAGCCCGCCAGAGTTGCGCGGCCAGAAGATTTCAGACCCACCGAAGGGAATGAACATCTGGCTCTTGGGGTACCGGACGCGCTTCATCGTCGCCTTGTCGATCCAGCGCAGGGTGTCGGTGCGGCACATCGAATCCTCAATGACTTCGAGGCCGGCCAGCATCCAGGTTGCGAAGGGGTTGGTCGCCACATCGTAGCTGTCCGGCAGTTTGCCGTTTCCTGCGGTGTAGAGGGTCTTTGCAAAGCCCAGAATCTGAGCAGAGACGCGCTGGGCCGGGTGAGCGTACCAGACGTTCCGCTTGCGCTGGGTGAACCGCTTGACGCCCAGGGACTGCTTCATGCGCGCCATGAACGCTTCCACCATGCCCAGCGTCAGGTACGCGCCGTTGGCATTGTAGGTAGGAGCCTGGACATAGGGGTTGGAGCGAGAAATTCCGCAATACTCCAGAGCCGAAGAACCGGAAATGATGTAATCCAGCCCGTTCACGCCGATGGGGTTTCCGGTCGAGAGGCCGGTCGGGATGAAGTAGTAGCCAGCTCCAATTCCAGCCGGGGCCGCATCCACCGTCGCGGTATCGATCGTGCCCACGCCGCCATTCTGGAGGCTCAGGACGTTCACGTTGCCGATGACGTTGAAGTTGGCATCGGTGATCTGGTAGTAGCCGTTGCGGTCCAGCAGGCGGCCACCAAAGGGAGGCGTAACCAGCGGGATGGTGTTGCCACCGGCATAGGTCGCGTTCACCTGCGCCAAGATGCCGTTGTTGTAGCCCTGGATGTAGGCATTGCGGGTGTGGGCAGTTTTCTCCTTCACATCCGAAATCATCAGGCTGATCCAGTTGTCGACCACCACGTCACGGCCACCAGAGGCGATGCGGCGCGCGAGGTCAGTTGCCGAGATGACATCGAGGATCGTCAAAGGAGCAACGATCATCTGGTCAACCTGGCTGGCCTGCCCTTGGGGATAGGTGCCGCCATCGTCCTGGATGTACCCGACGATGCCGCCGACTTCCGTCCGGATGGGGTGGCGATACTGTTGGAGACCGATTTCCTCGGTCGGTGCGGCGGAGAACAGGGTATCTCCTGCCATGTCGAGATTCGCGGACAACTGAACGTCCGAGTTCACTTTCTGGAGCATCCAAGACGTTTGCTGGGATGCGGCGCCTAGATTCTGCTGGGGCATGGTGACCCATTCCTTTTCTTGCCGGCCCTCGTTCGTTGCCGGATTGGGTTGTTGGGCACTGCCTGGCGTCGCGCTTCTGCCGGTCTTTGATCCGCCGGGAGCGGTTTAAGTCTTTCCGTTTAGTGCTTCGGCTGTTCTGTTTAGCGATTCATCCGTTTTGCCCTGCGCCTCCGGGTAGGCGTTTACACCGGTGGACCGGGATGAGTTGCTTTATCAAGAGAGCCGACTAGGACCGCAACATCTCGTCTTTCTTCATCAGGGCTTTGGCTGTCCGTTCGCGTGGATCTGCGTCGGGGAAGTTTTGGTCGACCCACTCATAGGCTTGCTTCATCGCATCCTGTGGAGTGAGTGATTTGGGCGTTCCGGCACTGCCGCCTGCTCGCGGCTCGCGCTCGGCCAACTTTTCACGAACGGCTGACTTACCCTGCCGTTTTTCACGGTCGGCAATCTCTGTCCGCTGAATTTCGCGGAACTGCTTGTCGAAGATGGCTGGCAGGTGCTCATCGATCAGCCGGTTGGCGAAGTCTACGCGGGCGGCTTCGGCTTCCGGCGATGGGAGCCGGTTGCGCAGCATTGCCGCCTGGTCGCGGATATAGGCCACGCCACCGATGATCTTGCCGGTTGCGCGGTCCCTGCGGCCATAAGTGGCCTCTTCGAACTTGTCGAGCAAACCCTTGGCGAAAACGCTGATGCCGGTTGCCGGGTCTTTCGCGTCGAGGACATAGCTTGGGATGAAGGCCCCGACCTTCTCCTTGTCAGCAATCATGGCCTGGAGACGCTTGCCTACCGAGCCACCCACCTTTGTGGCTACTGCTGTTTCATAGTTCGCGCGTTCTGCCTTCTTCTGTTCGGCGGTCTGAGCTTTGGCCTTTCCGCCGAGAGCTTCCTCTCGAGCTGCAATCTCCGCCTCTTTGGCCTCGTAGTAGGCTTTTGCCTCGGGGCTGAGTCCACTCAGGTCCGGCTTCTCCTCGCCGCCTGCTGCGCCTTTCTTCCAGTCCTGAATGAACTTGAAAGCCTGGAGGGCCATGTCGGCCTGCTCTCGGGCTTGCTCGGTCTGAAACTGGTCGGCGGCCAACTGCGCTTCGAGGTCGCTGATTTCTACGCCGTGGTAGGAGTCCACGATGTAGTCATTGAGCATCTGGAAGTCTTCGCCGTACTGCGGATTCCCTTGAGCGTCGAGGACGGGCTTGCCATCCTTGTCGGTGATCGCAAATTGCTCCGCGAACTGAGAGAAGGCATCGGGAAACTGCTCTGGGCTATCCACTGCTTCAAGAAACCCTGTTCGAAGACTGACCACGGTGTTGGCTGCGTCGGCGGCATACTTGGCCGATTCAACGTTTGGGAAGACTTCGAGGATCGGTGCGGCCTTGGCGTTCGTCCTAGCCATCGCAAACAGGGCATTCTTGACCTCCGGACTGGCATCCATCGCCGCTTGGAGTTCAGGACTCTTGGCGGCTAGAGCGTTGAGAGCCTCTGGCGTAACCGCTTCAACCGGTTCAACTGCGGCTGCTGGCTTTTCCTCGGCAGGCTTATCCGCTTCCACTTCGGCCGGCTTCTCAACAACTGCCGCCGGATCAACTGGCGCTGCTTCTGCATCGGGTGCTGCTCCCTCCTGCTTGCGCTCCCAGGCGTTGTGCGCGTCGAGGAAGCTAACGATGTCGCCTTCGAAATCCGACTGCTTGGGTTCTGTGCCCTTGGCTGCTGGGGCAGCCGGAGAGAGTGTGTCGCCGGGGGCTGCTGCTCCGGCTACTGGCGGGGTGCCTGCGCCGCCCGCTGGGGCTTCTACGGCTGGCGTGGACGTTGAGACAGACGTTGCGGGTACTGAGGCTGCTGGTGCTGCCGCTGGTGCGGCGGCGGGGGCTGCGGCGGGTGCAGTTGCTATCGGTGCTGCGGGTGTGGCCATTGTCTCTCCTTGTTTCATTCCTGCTGGGTGGTTCGGTGTTGCGGGCAGCAAAAAGGCCCACCCGTGATGGGTGAGCCTAATTGCTTAATGAGTGAGGGTCCGGTTTGAGCACTGTTAGGAGGCTTGGACCCTTCTAACCGGGGAGTGGGTTATCCGAGGAGCTGCCCGGCTCAGAAGATGTCTCCGAGTCCGCCTGTTTCGCAGAATCTTGTGAATGTTCCCCATCCTGAGATGTCAAGGTAGGGTCCGCTGTCGCTTCCGGCGCGGCCTCCTTTGCGGCCGTCGCATCGGCAATGCCCTGCAACTGCTTGTCGATCCCCTCGGTTGTCGTGGCGAGTTCCGCCTTTACCGCTGCCAACTCGGATTCAAGCTCCGCAATCTTCTCCCGGTGCGTCTTGATGAGCAAGCCCTGCTGCTCGATGATCGCGGCGGCGGCCTTGAGGTTCGGGCTGGGCTCGTCCGATGTCGGCTCCTGCGGGGGCGTTGGCTCAGGCTTCCTCAAGAGAATCTCTTGCAGCAGCGTGTTCGCGCTGATGATTGTGCCCTGCGGCGAAATCTCCATGCCCGGCGCGATAATGGCAACCGTCTTGGAAAGTTCAACCAGGTGCGGCATGATACTAACGACAAACTCTTCATCGAATGTCATGGCTCCAGCCTGCACTACAACCTGCTCGGCGGCCTCTTCCGAAGGCTCACTGGCGGTGGGCAATACAGGCTCAGGCAAATCCTTCCACCCGAACTTCTTCCCATCGGTCAGCGGGGTTACGAAGTCTTTCTTGATAGCCGCGTCAACGCTCTGGCCGCCCATGGCCGTGGCCTCATGCGCCGGGTCAAGGTAGAAAACCACAAGATGCTCGCCGTCGGCCTGCTCGACCGATTGCACGACGAGTGCATTGACCAAGACATCATTGAGCGCCAACAAAACTACCTGACCATACTTCTTCATTTCGTCCTACTTTCCTTCGGCTTGCGCCAGTTTGGAGGCCATGTCGAGGATGCCTTTTCCGGCGGTGACCTGGGCCGCCTCTGATCCATTTTGCCCGAGAGGCGGCAAGTGGCTGATCCTCTTCAGATTTTCTACCTGATCGGCTGCATCCTGCAACAACAATTTCTTTGCGGCCTCCATTGTCGGGTCAGGAGGCGGTGGCGGCGGCGCACCGGCGGCCTTTACCTTCATTGACCTTTGCGCTTCCGCTGCGGCCTCTGCTGCTTCCATCTGGACCGCCATCGCGTAATATGCTTTGGTCCGCTCCCAGCCACCTGGGTTCGACTTCTTGTAGTCGCCATTCTCCTGCCAGTAGAGGCGCATCGTATCGCGCAGCGTTGGGAAGTCCTCGACCTCCTGCTCTGGCGTAACCGGCAACTGATTGACCTGCTGGCCGCTCTGCGGGTCGATTACCGCGATGTAGTCGTTCTCCATGAGGACGCCAATTGCTTGCAGTGTCCTTGACCGCTGTGCAGCCTTGGGAAGTACAGCTCCCGGCGGTCCAAGGATAGCAATGGCCATTTCCTGATTCGGAACACACTCCATCATCTCGGTTGCTATCGGATTGCCTTCGCCGGCCATCTTAACGAAGTTACTCAGCGTCTCTCGGACCTGCTCAGGCGTCTGTGGGAGGCCCTGGTCGATGTCCTGATAGACCTTGATGTGCCCCTGCATCTTGTTCCAGTTCACATAGTTGTTCCGGAACTCAGAGCCGTTGGACTGAATTACATCCCAGATTTCCCCAACTGCGCCGGCCTTCATCAGATTCTGGAGGCACTCAAGCGCGTTCTGTGCCGCGGTCGCGTGCTCGCTCTTGACTCCTTTCCAGTAGATGTTAAGGCGGCTCAGTGCAGTGTTGAGCGACTGCTCCTGGCCTGATGCTGTCTCGATGCCCTTCTGTCCACCGCCTCCAAAGGTTTGCGGTGTCACTCCCGAGATGGTCTCGGCCATCTGAATCAGCATCGGCGGGTAGTTGAAGACCTGGGGGTCAAGCTCAAACTTGAACTGCATGATGGCGTCCTGGATTGGCTTATCAATTCCAGCGCCCTTGGTCTGGATGCCATTGAGAACGCCTGGCGACATTACGCGGCCCGCCATCTCGCGCCGGTCGATTTTGCTCGCGTCATAGATCGTCATGCCCGCGGCGCATCGCTCGATCCAGTCGTCAATCAGGTCCATCACGTCATTCAGCCGGATATTGAACGGCACCACCAGGTCAGCAATCGACTCTGGGTACATGCCCACGTTCTCATGGAGAACACAGGCTGACCACTCTTTTGGAAGATTAGCTTTCCGCACATCCGCAACAACTGTGCCGATGAGCGTTACCTTTGCACCATCGGGGAAGTTGTCGTGCATCCATGCGGCGAACGTCTCATCTCCGCAGCGGCCGTAGGAGCTTGGCTGCATCCAGTTTTGGCTTAAAGTCGGCTTTTCGTTCTGGCTGTCGGTCGTGTAGCCCCAGCCCATAGAGGTTATTTCGCTGCGGCGCAACTTCTCGAAGGATGCGTTTGGCGTAGTGGCAAGCTCGTCGCCTTCAGTGATCTGCTTGAAGATCGCCGGATAAGTTAGGCGAAGAGCGCCAATGTCGATTTCCTGATCGAAACTTAGCGTTGGCGTATGTTCGATGCACTGAGCCATCGGGTCAACATCGATTTCCATTGGCCCGTGGACGCTCCACTTGACCATTGCCTTGGGAACACGCTTCTGGCCGACAATGCCAGTCTCCTGGCTCGCCTCAGCTCCGTAGAAGGCTTCTGGCCCCAGCGGGGCACGGCAGGTGGGGCAACTCTTTGCCTGGTCAGCAGGAAATTGCGCAGCCGGCGTATCGGTCCCGCACTTGTAGCAGTGATAGCGGTCGGGCTTCTGGACTGGGATGGGGCCGAAGATGTCCTCATTGTCCCAGCCTGCCCAATCACCATCGAGAACCGCTCGCGTGTGCTTGAAATAGACGCCGTAGAGATATAGGTTGTTGCTCTCGGACAATAGAATCTTGTCGCTTTTGTTCATCCGCTCGATGATCGAAATAGCTTCCTGAGACGCTTTAGCCGTGGTTACATCGGCGAGCACTTCGGCATTCTCAGGCTTCACGATGACGCTGGGGACTTCGCCCGCAATCACCGATGAGAAGCCACCCTCAAGCATTTGAGTGATGTTGTTGCCGTACTTCTCGAGATAAGTGTCCTCGGCCTCAGCCTTGCCGTTTTGCCGGTTCCAGGCGAGCACGTCGACGTAGGTGTTGCCGCTTGGGTCGTACTCGATGAGCTGGCTGCCGCGAAACATCAGGACGTTGCGTGTCCATCGGGGGAAGTGAAGAAGGCGATTCGGGGCCCATCCAGTGCGGTAGGTCGTGATCGTCTCGACCATCTTCTCTTTATAGCCCTTGGGGAACTGGAGTTCCTGCTCCTGTTGTTCGGGAGTCTCCAGTTGGGGATTGTCCGGCCCGTGGGCGAGGTCTGCGCCCCCTTGCTGTGGTGGTGCTGAATTTTGTCCCATCGTCACAGCAGGTGAGGCCATTGGCTACGCTTTCCCCTTGTTGGCTTGCTGCTCTTTGAAGCGAATGTCGGCTTTGCGGCGGAAATCTGCGCGAATCTCAGCGCCCAGTCTCCGGTGCGGCTTTTGCGGCTCAATCGGCTTTTCATCCGGATTCGCAACCGGCGGGCCTGCGATGATCTGCTTGTTGAGGTCGAGAAGTTCGGCGTTGACGTTCAGCAGTTCTTCGATACGCTGCTCCCGGTCCAGAAGCCGCTTCTCAGCAAGTTCCAAGCGCCAGCGAGATACCCAGGGCCATCTCATCAGAGTTCCTTGTACTTTCCGCGAATGTGCTTGTTGTAAAATTCGCCCTTGCTCGATGCGGCCTGAAATGCTTCCCATATCGACCCAGGAACGCCCAGGTGGACAATCCTCTTGCCCTTGTTAGTTGTCACGGTCAGGAGGCCACCAGAGAAGTCGATACTGCCCACCCACGAGCTATTGACTTGAATTGGATTTGCCATGGAACTAGAAATACTCCACGATCTCAACTGAGGTTGCTGTGCCAGTCAAAGAGCAGGCGTAGCAGAGGATCGTTGCCGTCGTCGCGCCAAGTCCGAAGCCTGGAGTTGGATTGGCAGCATTGGCGAAAGCATCTCCATAAGGACCGTGCGCGCTAATTTGGTTCCAGTTTTCAAAGCCGAGGTCTTCGGGCGCGATATTAGCCGAATATACCGGGCGCTGAAATACGGTAGTGAAGCCAGCAGCACTGTTGTCGTTCGGGATCTTGATCTGGTAGCCCTGTGAAGCCAGTGCTGCCGCAACACTGGAGCAAATACTTTCTCGAACTCTCCAGCCCTTGCAGGGTCCGGTCGCATAAATAGGAATGAACTTGGGATTGGCATTGTTTGCTGGCAGGTCGATGATTCGACGAGTGAGGTTAGGACCACCATTGTTGGGAATTGACATAAAACTCCTTTTTCCGTGCTAAAAGGTTGCGGAAAAACACCAAAGGGCACGACTGAAATCGTGCCCCTCAATGGCTCTGGCTATTCTCCGCGACCTCCTTTTGGTTTGATTTAACCGTTCTGTCCAGCCGTCCAGAGAGCCATCTCGGCTACTCTGCGAGCGTGGAGTGCTGCGTTTGGCTTTCCGCCTGCGTTGTCCCAGCGGGCTAGTTGAGCCTCCGCCCCTGCGTTGTCCCCAGCTACCAGCAAGCGCAGCAGGGTAGACGCCTTGAGGAAGTCGCCCATGTTGAAGCAGGCATCCGAGAGCGCGTCGAACTCGCCCTGGGATACCTGCCCAGCTTCAATCAATGCGCGGCATTCGGTGTTGACGATGTTGTCGGCCTTGGCTTTGTCCTGCAGGTACAGCGCATCGGCCTGGTCCTGGGTGATGCCTGCGGAGAAGTCCTCGCCTGCCACGATCAAGTGGCCGCGGCCGATGGTCGGATTGCCCACTGAATCAAGGTAGACGTGCAGGACGTCACCTTCGTAGCTTTCCGTGATCGCGTTACCTTGTGGACTGGACTGCATCGCTGCTACTTTGCTGCCGGTGCTGCCGGCCCGGTAGGGACCGATGGAGCCGCCGCCGGCATAGCCGTCGCGACTGCTGCCATTACACCCTGTCCGAGCGCCTTGGCAGTTGCGACGACGTTAGCATCGAGCCCCAGGTTGAGCAACTTGGCTTCGGCCGCATCGCCGCCAGCATGCAGAAATGCTGCGATCTCACCTGCAACGGCAAATGCGCCCTTCTCCGCGGTCAACAGGAGAGGACCATAGACTGGAACCTCCGCTGTGACGGCCTCAATGATCGGAGTGTCTTTGGCGATGACACCGAGGAGCGCGAGGGTCTTTTGCAGGACGCTAGCGAAGAAGTGCCCGATGTTCTTCCAGGGACTGACCTTTGCAGGTGCTGTTGTTGCTGTTGTCATGGTTGCCGCCTCCTTTGGCGGCTGTAAAACGACTAAGGGTTTGAGGATGGGTCTTTGGCCAGCATGCCGAGTAGAGCGGTGGCCAGAGCCCCGATGAGGGTGATAACCGTCCCTGAGCCAGCCTTGCCGCCGCTGATGCCCTGTTGAGAGAGGACGCCGGCCACGATCACCGCGGCGGTCAGGATGCCGGTTGCTGAGGTTTTGGGGTGCGCGAGGAAGTTCTTGAACATGAATTGTCTCCTTACAGTAGGGATTTAGTGAACGTGCGATGCAATTACTGCCCACACCAGATGGAGTAATGATCCGGCAAGACTTAGACCGGCGCCCATCACCAACTTGATAGCAATGGCTTCCCATCTCTTTTGCGAACTCTCTATATTTGTCACTCGATCTTCAACCTGAGCAACCCTGGTCACGAGAGCAGGTTTTCCATTTCCCTTGTAGACCGTATCTTCGAGATCTCCAACGCGGCTTGCAAGTCCATCCATAATCTGCGATCTCCTGATCGAGTAAATTGGTGATTCGGTCAAGCGATTTCATCTGGAACGGTCCTGCCCCGGTCTCGATTACTGAAATAGCGGGTTGCTGCCTGTGGTGCTAGTCTGCCTGAAAACTTGCCGCCTGCGTTGCCGTGGCGGCGCCCGCACCGCTGCTGATATACAACCCGTCATATCCGGTAAGCCAAGGCGATGTTGAATCGGTATAAGCTGCGCAAGCGGTGCCATTGTACGAAAGCGTGAGCGCCGCTGTCGTCGTAACCACGGCGGAGAATCGAACCACGGTGGACCCGAAAGTCACACTCCCACAGGTGTTTGTGGTCCACGTCTTTGAGGTGCCAGTACCCGCCGTGTCCTTATAAAGACCAGCTACCCCGGCGCTGTTGATTCGTATATGGTAACCATCTCCCGAACTATCCATCAGGAGCATCGCTCCTAAATAATCGCCAGACGACGAGTTGGTCTGGGGCACCATCTGCGAGTAGGGAACGGTTGCAGACGGGGTGCATCCCGTAACGATTGCGGCTCCGATCTTGAATCCCGCCGACGCTTGAGCAACACCGGAGTTCTGCACAATTGTGCCAGGGGCGGCACTAGCCAGTGCTGGCACATTCGTCCAGTTGGCTGAGTTGAGTGCCCCGCTTCCTGAGAAGCTGTCGGTGAATGGTGAACATGAGCCGCCACTCGCCACCACATACCGATGCGAGTGCCCCATTCGTTGCTGAGGTCCGGCGGCCAGCAACGGAAGCAAAGCCAGAATTGAGATAAGTCGTTTCATCCCGCCACCACCGTTCCCGGCAGCAACCCTGCTGCAATGAAGCCTGCAATCGTAGGTTCTGCCGCCACTGCGCTGGCAATCGTCGCCGTGATAGGCGCAGTCTGCGGGCCCACGGTCAATGTGCCTCCGGTCGCGAACCCAAATCCATCAGACGCGCTCCATGTGGGAGGATTGGTGGCAAGGTTTGCAAGCACGGTGATCGCCGGTCCAAGCGCAGGATCGGGAACGAATACACCGCTAACCAGATCGCCGAATGAATAGGTGAACAGCACGGTCTGTTTGTAAATCTGGACCTCATAGTTGGTGAGGCCGACATACTGGTGCGTCACCATAGAATGGTTCGGGAGTGAGACGGAGTATGGCGTTATGAGGTTAATCATGGCTGTCTCCCTAGTAGGTTCCTGAAATGATCCAGGTGATGTTTTTGGACGTGCCACCTGGCGTGGGAAGGCCGGTGATCCCGACGCCGTTGGCGATGGTGGTTGTGCCGCTCTGAGTGCATGAACTGCCCAGTGTGCCCGTGCCGCATGTGCAGGTCGCACCGCTCAACAGGTTATTGCTGCTTGTATCCTTCAAGGCAACCACGGTGCTGTCGGCGCTGGACGAGTAGCAGGAGATTGCAGTAATGGTCCATGTTGCGCCACTATTGTTCGCGCAGGATAGTTGCGCCGCAAATCCCGAAGTGGCGAGTGCCGCGGAGGATGTTACGCCATCCGTGCAAGTGAACGTGCTGTATTGAGAGGACATTTTCGCCGCAGTAACCGCATTCGCCGCAATGTCGGACGTGGCAACTGTTGAGGATGTGCAAGCCTGAGTACTGCCGGCGAAGTGGCATAGTCCCACGCCGGGTGAAGATGCGGTCACGAGGTTAGCTGTAACAGGGCCATTGCAGTTCAGCAAAGTTCCTGTCGAGGCATAGGTGCAGGTATCACCATTCGTATAAGTTCCAGCCAAGAGGCTCAATGCCGCCTGCTTGCCGTTGAAGGTGTTCCAATCCGCAGATGCGAGGTATCCTGGCTGCGACGTGTTGGCTACCTGAATCGAGATCGCGCCAGCAGAACTAATCGCCATCGGACTCGTGCCGCTCAAGCCAGCCGAGCCCACCCCGCCGATCGCCAACTGTGCGCTCAAACCTGCTGCCGTGCCGCTTGTGTTTTGGTTCAGCGTCGGAACGTCGGCGACTTGGATTGTGTTGTCTACATAGTCTGTGCCGTTGTTGCGCAGGTAGTGCCCTGCCGTGGTCGCACCGGAGATGTCAAAGCCGGTTGAAGCAATCCAGTTTGCAGAGGTCTGGTTCCCAGTCCATGTGTTTGCATGGCTCAGCGCGATATCCAAAGTTGTGTTGGTGGATGTTCCTCCGATTGTCAGGGTCGATCCGGGGGATGTAATCGTGTCGCCACCGCCGCCGCCTGAACCACAGTCAGACCCAGTACCGCTTAAGAGACCTGTAGAACTGACGTGCAGACACTGAGTTGAGCCAGTAATACCCGCGAATACCATTGGCCCGACAGTTTGAGCCCAGCTCCCCCAATTCCAAGTGGCAGAACTGAGTCCTGAATACTCCAATTTCCACGTGAGTGCAGGATTCGTGCCTGCACTCACAGTCGGTCTTAAATCCCAAGCGCATTGCAGAGAGGCGCCCGTAGGAGTGGAAGGCGGGCATTGTCCAGTCCAGGAAAGGGTCTGAGGCAAATTGCTTGCCCCACCATAAGTAGCTGGATTGTTATTTGCCCATTGGAAGTAGTTGTTGGGTTCGCCACCCCCAATAGGAACACCCATCGAGATTGTCGATTGAGTCCCATTGTCAGAAAGCTGAAACGGCACAGTGTATGGCACATTGTTGACCTTGCCGCTGAAATTGAGGGCTGTCGAACCTCCCGTCGCGGACCCTTGGTGTCCAGCGTAGTCGAAAGCCAGTCCCAAGGTCTGCGCAGGAAATCCCACAGTGTTGATTGCTGGAATACGTGAGCCAGTCAGGTTCCCATCGCACTGGTTCATATTGGCTGTGAGCCCCCCAGGAAATCCCAGCCCCATATCCCAAGGCCCATTCGATCCAACGATGGGATGCCAGTCACCGCTGGAGTTGAAAGATCCACTGCAAACATTTCCATCGATCATCACATTCTGTGCTGCGACGCTGAACGTGTAGTCGGCAGAGCCGGGATAGTAATAAAGCGGAAACGACTGCGAGTCGGTAAATTGCGCGCTCGACCCTGTAATCAAGACTCCCGTCTTATAACAGGTGTCCTTTTCGAAACCAATATTCGTGTCCCCACCGTTGGTTTGGTAGCAGATTGCACTGCCGAGCGGGTGGCTATGAACATATACATTTCCTCCGCCATTTGTGTACAGATCAGTCGTTAGAAATCCGCCCAGCGGGGTCAGGTCATAAGCTGATGAATCGCTCATATATGGGAAGGTCATGCCATAGTTAATCTCGGCTATTTCAGCCGCTTGCACATCCACTATGGGGCCGCAGTTTGTGCCGGCGCTGGTCATTGCAATGCTGGTAATCGCCGTGTTGTTCATTCCGGTCACTTGCGCAGCAGGCGGCGGAGACAGCGGGGAACATGGCCCAACAGCGGTCGTCGTGAAGTTGATAGAGTTGGCCGTTGCCGTATTCGCCGACGCGCTCTGAAAACCGCCGTTCACTTGGTTGGCCGCCACCACCATACCAGTGGAAAGAGTCAAAGATGTTGAGGCTGCGATTGTCTGTGAGACGGACACCGTATATGTCGGCCCGGTTCCGCTGTTGATTGTTTCGGTTGTACATCCGCCACAAGTGAGTACCTGATTCAGCGCGATCGCTCCGGAGGCACAGGAAGCTACTGTCAAGGTGGTGCCAGTCTGCGATCCAGTGCAGGCAGCTACCGCGTTGGCAGGGTTGGAATATGTAGATTTGACCAGGTTTGCATTGGCGGAAGCGGAGAGCACGTTGTACCAGTTCGTCGCCGTCGCCACCACGTTTGCGCCGATGTTTACATTGTTCCCCGACGCGCCAGAGGCCACAAAGGTGCCAGTTGTGCCGTTGATCGTGTAGGTGTCGTTTGCCACTGGATTGGTTGAAAGAGCCATCTGCGTTGACTCGTCGTACCCGAAAATATAGATGGTTGGCGCTTGCGCAAACTTGCCCCCGGTGTAGGTGCCCGGAGTCACGCTGGCATTGATCGTTGCGGTGAATGTGGCCGACGATCCGCCAGAGTACCCCGGCTGCACAGTCCACAGCCCGGTGTTATTGATCGCCGTCTGCGTAAAACTGTAGGGATTGAGCAACTGATACGGATAAGGCGTGACATTCCAGTCCATTCCGCTGCAATTCATCGTGGACGTTGGTGAACTATAAGTCACAATGCATTGTCCAGCAGAGGTTAGCACGCCGCCAGCGTAGTATGCCTGTGAAGCCTGAGCGGTGCCAATGTATCCTGTATCGCCGGTGAAAGGACCGCCGGTCGCTGTGTAGTACTGATTCAGAACACCATTTACGACCCACGGCCCACTCCCAGTGATGCTTGTGATCGCCAGGTAATGACCGGTTGGCGCAAGTGGATTGGAGGTGCTAAATCCATTCAACGGGTAAACCTGATTGGGAATCAGAACGCCGTTAGGATTGTTTGACGTTGTGCAGGCCATCGTAGCTGTGCCGTATTGGGCATTCAACCCCGTGAGGGACCAGGTGGGGCACGGTATGTCCACAAGATTAATTCCCGTGATCTGCCCACCTACAGGCGAGGCACTCAGCGTGGCTCTGACGCCATTGCCGCCGCCCGAGCCGGCACTGTCATTGATAAGCTGAGTCTGTGCAACCCAGCACTGGCCTCCAAAACCTATGACGCAAGTGGCGCTATCCGTATCGTTCGCGTGTGGGTCTGTAACAGCAAATTCGTGCGAGTCTGCATCGTTTGAATAGGCTGCTCCGTCTGCGCTGGTGTTGCTGATCACGCACTGGTAACAACTGAACACGTCGATTGCGGCTGGGGCGTAAAAATTCGCGTACACGGCGAGCCCATTGATGGTGATTGATGGGGCTTTGCCATTCGAGAGCCTCGCGGGGACGTAGAGAACGGCCGTCGAAAGCGGAGCCATCTGCACGATAAAAGTGGCTGGCTTGACGTTCGAGTCTCCAAGTCGTGTTCCGTATGTGGCCGTAGTCTGGCCGCTGAGACTCAATGAAGCACCGCAGGTATTCACCGGGGTCTTGATTCCGGCGTAAGTGAGGTATTTTCCAGTGCCCCAAATAACGGTCGCATTCTGCCCATAGAGACCTACCGATGGATTACAGCTTGCATTCACAAATGCAGATGCAGTTGCAATAGCACAGTCCTGTGGAGAGTTAGTATAGGTGGTGCTTGCGGTTGTGCCCGCCGCGATGTTCCAGTTGACCGTGCAGGTAGAAGGGAAGCCATCGACATAATACTCAGTGCCGAGGATCTGCGGCGCGATAGATGCGGGCCCAGGACCGGGAACGTACTGCGTCCCATTCCAGACGTAGCTCTGAAAATTAGAAGTACGCTCATCCTCAATCGATACGTTGTAGTTGCCCTGCGCCGCTGCTATCATCGCCGTCGTCCCGCCAAGCAGCGTCCAGTCTGGGGTAAGGACAACGGTGTATGCCGTCGTGCCGGCCCAGTTGAGAGTCTCCTGGAGGCCGGCAGTCGCTGAAGCGTAGTGATAATTCGTATGGGGATTGACCGGCGCAATCGTAATAGCGCAGCTTCCCGTGTTGCCTGGTGTCGGTTGGGTGATCGTCACCGCGGATGGTGTAACAATCTCTGTTGCCGAAGGGTTTCCTGTGTCGACGATGGTGATTGGAGTGCCTACCTGAAAGGCCAAGAACGTCACTCCAACCGTGTTTGCATAGCAATAGGCGGGTGAATTCCATGAATACGTTCCAAGGTTTCCCTGCGGAACCTGCCATTGCCCGAAGTTAGAGGCATAGAGCAGGCCCGCAAAGTTACCCTGGGTCGTTCTGGCCAGTGGCGGCGTGACCGGAGGAGTCTGCGCGTGGAGTGCAGAGCCTAAGCCAAGAAACACCGCCAATATCCGAATGATGAGTTTATTCATGGGTTCTCAGGTTCCTAGTTGCTGGGGTAGATGGACAGTTGCCGGAGTTGCGCAGCAGTAAGCCCCGCAGTGGTAGGAGTGATTGTCAGAGCGATCTGATCCTGTTTGGTCAGATCGATGGCCGAGGAGACGGCAAAGATGGTGTCCTGGGCCAGAGAGCCGACCGCTGTGCCTGCGACGCCATAATCAACCCAGCCGTGGACCTCAAGCGTGCCGCTGCTTCCGGTCGCTGCCGTGGTGACAGTGACACAGAAGTCGATGGGAACTTGGATGGCGCTGGCTGCAATCGATGGGCTGACCACGCTGAACGGGGTGATGGTTGTCACGCCAGAAATGGATGCGACGGTAGCTTTGAGGGTGATGGTGCCGCCAGTACCGTTGGTGGTCGCATAGCCATTGCCACATGCCTGGAGAGACCGCCCAAGGACGTTGAGATAGCCGGCGGGGATGTTGATGAGCCCCAGAGTGCCGGTGGCGGCCGATGCGACTGTGCCCAGAGCAGTGAAGGGGGGCCACGAACCAGACGAACCAGCGAGCCGCGGGTAAGCGGTGCCGGTGACGGGTTCGGTTGCTGTGCCGGTCACAACGGCCGTGATAGTGGCCGATGCGCCGATGGGGCAGACAGTGGCGGGAGGGAAGACTGACTGATTCGCGATCACCGCAGTCGAGGAACAGGTCGGAGTGTAGAGAATCCCAGTGCCTGCGCCGCCGGCCGCTGCTGTCATGTAAATGCGCCATCCAACCGCGCCCGTAACTGCGGCCGGGCTCGTCACCGTGATCGTGTTGGTCGCGGTGCCGGAGCCGGTCGCAATGGTCGCAGTAGATGCCGTATCTATCGAGATGATCGTCTCACCACCGCTCGCGTCAACATAAGTCGCTGCCAGGCGATAGGTGGAGCTGGCTGGAATGGTGCCGCCGGTGGTTGCCGTGGTGATGATTCCCGCCGTAGTCGCCGAGGTCGACAAGGCTGTCGGCGCGCTGATGAGGGTGTAGCTCGATACCTTGGCGTTCGGGAAAGCTGCGGTTGTGCCCGATGCCGAGTAACCTGTGCCGTTGTAGGTGTAGAAACTGAAAGGCTGGGTCGTGTTGTCCACGATTACCGCATTGGCGTTTCCGGTCAACGCAGCAATGATGCTCGCCGGGGTAGTTGGGCTGGGGAGCGCATTGGCCAGCGCGTACCAGTTACGATCGATCCAGATCACCGTCTTGTACGGCGCCGTGGAGCTTACCGAGTTCACCGCCTCCTGCAGTCCGCCGGTGCCCGAGGTCACGAAGAAACCGTAGTGAGTGTTGACCGGCGCCACGCTAATCGCGCAGGTTGCCGCAGTGTTTGTCACAGCCGTCGGCGTGACAATTTCGGTCAGTGCCGAGTTGGTCAAATCTACAATCTCGACAGGCTGGGTAGTGGCGAACGCGAAGAACGACGATGCGCTGCCATTAGCCGGGACGTTGCAGATCGAGCCTGGACTCCACGAATAGGTGCTGGCGGTTTGACTGCGAACGCTGAACTGGCCGTAGTCGGACGCAAACAGCCAGCGGTTCGAGTAACCCTGTCCGGATTGCGCAAGTCCTGAAGCCGCGCACACGGCGGCAAGGGCAAGCGCGGCAAATACCTTAAAGCAGGACTTGATTCGCATGGTGAAGTCTCCTTTGGAGAGGGGTTGGAGTGATGGAGTCGTGCCCTTACCAGCTAATCGTTACGGCTGAGGGCGAGGTCAGAGCCATGTTGAAACCAGTCGCGCCACCACCGCCGAGGAACTCGCGGAACTCAAGCGTGTTGAGATTGGTGACGCCGGTGCAATGTGGGGTGGGGTAGAAGTAGGTGACGCTGCCGACGCTGCCGGAGCCGCCGGCAATCGTGTTCCACGTCGAGCCAGAGTCACAACTGACCTGGACTTGACCCGTTCCAGAGCCGACCGAGCCGCCGATGGTCATACTGGCATCGTGCGAAGAGTTGAAGGTCAGAGTGCCGGAAACCGACTGCGACGACGGTGAAATAGTCCCCGACGTGTAGGAACAGGTCATTCCCGAGCAGGTGATCGTGCCAAGGGCCGTGAGCGAGAAGCTCGATGTGCTGGTGCCGCCTGTACTAGTGGTGCGACCAGAAGCGCCTACGGTCTGAGCGAAGGCAACATCTGCGCACCCGTACTCCATGCCGAGCAGGAGGCTGACCAAGGCTACCAAGATGCGCTTTGCCATCTAGTTGACCCCCACAGTGAGCACGATCGCCGTTGGGGTGATACTGCCCGAGGTCTGATTGCAGATGGCCCAGTCGAGTGTATTGGGTGAAGCGTCCGGCCACAACTCCACGACCAGGCCGCCGTTTGCTCCCCAGCCTGTCGCCGCAACAGGGCTGGTGGCGAAGGCTGTGGAGAAAGTTGACGTCGCACCCACGCCCGCCAGCGTCGCCGTGGCCGTGGCCGAGCAGGTATTGCCAGAGATGGTCGTAGCTGGCAGCGATAACTGCACCTTGGGAATGGCCAGACCTATAACAGTCCTATGGTCAGTCGGATCATCCGTTACGCTGAATGGGACCGAGAAACTGAGATACGTCTCCTGAGGCTGAGACACGCCAGCCGCCTGGACCGTCTGATAGTTGTTGCCGCACAGAATCGATGTGTCGTAGTATGATCCATCCGACCCAAGACAGTATCCAGCCGTTCCGCCGGAGCCGTTGACCTTGTAGCCTCCGGCAGTGAGGTAGTAGGAGCCGAGAGACAGCGAGCCGGAGATTGACTGAATTGTGTGATTCAGCGGCGAAGCGAGGATCGGTACCGGGTAAGTCACAATTCCGTGGTAGTACGGCAGGCCATTCGACAGGTTGATCGTCGTATTCGGACCCAAGAGCTGCCAGATCATCGGGTAGCCGGGCTGCGTATTGCCGTTGGGATCTGTGAGCGAGACTGTATAACCGGTGCCAACCGGCCAGATTGCATCGTTGGCAACCTCTTGGCAGATGGTGTTGTTCGAAGCAGGGACGGCGGCGCCGGTCACAAGCGGGATGGACTGGGTATAGACGCCGTTGCCTGCTTGGGTAGCCTGCAGCGTCTCTGAGCCCGACGTCGTGCCGATGTAGACCTTGTACCCGGTGACGCCTGCCGGAAGGCCGCCAGCCGGTAAAGCCACTTGAAGATTGCCCTGGGCTGAGAGTTGGGCCGTTGTTTCAGGCGAAACAAGTGTCACTGTGCCGGTCGACGTGTACCAAGCGTACTCGACGAAGTAGTTGGCCGCGGGGAGGGTGCCGCCGGAGTAGGCCGCCGTGTTGGTTGTGCCGGTCAGAGGATTGGTGATGCCCACAACCGAGCCGTCGACGCTGGTGGCGCAATACGTCGTGGTGCTGATCTGGACACCGGTACCGGCGACGAATCCCCATTGGGTTGGCGTGAATGCCATCGTGAAATTGGCGGCCGGGAGACCGTTCGAGGCTTGGAGGGTACCGGTAAGGGTCGCGTACTGAGGGAAAGCGGGCAGTGCCAGGCCAATAAGGAAGCCGATTACTGCCAGTGCGACGCGGAACCGGGTGCTCGTCATTCGTATAGCCTCGCCATGCGCTTGTTGAAATCTCGGACCATCTTTGCCGTCAAGTATGTACCCCTGGCGCTATATCCGCTTTCAAATGGCGTGGACAGACGACCGATATTGCCATAGGTGGGGGCGACACCGTCGATGGCTCCCAGTGGAATGGGTTCCGCGCCCGCGACCAGCGCGAGCAGTGGCTTCGAGATAAGCGGAGCTACAGCAGCGCCAACTGCCAACCGAAAGAATGATCGTCGGTTCACCGTGGTCTCCTTTGCTCAGACGTTGCCATCAGCCCCTCACTACACTGAACAACAGAAGGAGATTCCGATGCTTCCGACACCGAAACCCCCTGCCGCTGTCTCAACAGACCCGAAGGTCCGCAGCCCATTTACCGCCAAACGGCCACCGCAGCGCGACATCAGCGACAAAACCCTCGCCGAATACCGCAATAGCTACGGGATGATGACCGGACCCATGCGGCGCTGAGTTACAGGGTGGCGGCCCACGCTTCCTTGCAGTCCTCAGGCGTGGGGTAACAGCCACCATCTGTCTTGACCAACACCCATCCCTTGCGCTCTGAGGCATGGCTTACAGCTCGTTCCAAACGCCTGAGAGTTAGTTCTTTGTCGAATCCGTCCACCAGCACAGCGCAAACCCACTGAGCAGACGGGCGGATTTCATTTACCTCTGGGTCTTGGAGGGACGTGAGCATGACCGCGGATTTAGAGACCCATTCGCCAGCACGATTCATCGGCCAAAAAGGCTGATTTAAGCCGAAGGGCATGAAGTAAAGGCACAACCCCAGATGTCGGTGTGGCAAACGTGAAAGGTAGCCGGTATGCGGGGCTGTCAATTCTGCCGCAAATTCACTCGCCGAGTATCGTATGTTCATAGGGTGGCCACCTTCTCATGCTCTGGCTTGTCCAGCACAATCGACAGCCGCGGAGCCTTGGCTGCGTTGTCTTTGATCATTTGAGCCACCAACCGTGCCTCTTCGCGGGCCTGCTGTTCGGCGTGTGCCCTGCGCGCGTCGGCCATGGCAACCTCTTGCGCCTCGATCTGCTTCTGCTGCATCTCGGTCTGGATGGTGGCCTCGCGGTGCTTGGCCATTGTGGTCATCATCGAAAGCACCGCTCCATGGGTGTGGAGTGGGTGCTTCTCGAGATCCAGGCTCATCTTCTTAGCGATGCCATAGACCACTTCGGTCGGCGGGGCTGTCTGTGCTTCGGTGCTCATAGTGTTTCGTCCCTCTCATGGTTCGGATTGGTGCCGCTCCCGGCCAGTGTGCCCTCTGCAGGTGGTAGCCCACCGCGTAGGAAGCCGTCCGGCG
>Ga0302270_10000676_pt1 | contig 36041 bp, 22 predicted proteins | sample III_Bog_E2_3_FD_198773 | JGI IMG/M metagenome (GOLD analysis project Ga0302270, IMG submission 198773) | Peat permafrost microbial communities from Stordalen Mire near Abisko, Sweden - III_Bog_E2_3 | ecosystem: Environmental > Terrestrial > Soil > Wetlands > Peat | place: Sweden: Abisko... | reverse complement strand
ACCGGCTGAGCCGGGACCGCGCTGGAGGGTTTATGTACGCGGTTATACGCACCGGTGGTAAACAGTATCGGGTCGCTCCAGGCGACGTGGTGAAGATTGAGAGTGTCGCTTCTGAAGACCAGACGGTCGAATTCAGCGACGTACTGGCGGTTTCTGGGGAACCCGGAACTGTCGCCAAGCCGTCCACCGCCAAGGTAACGGCAGAAGTGCTGGGCGAGGGCCGCGGCGACAAGATCCTTGTCTTCCACCTGAAGCGGAAGAAGCAGTACAAGAAGCTGCAGGGACACCGGCAGAACTTTACCGAGGTGCGCATCAAGGCGATCGAAGCCGACGGCGTGACCTACACCGCCGCCAACTAAAGGCAGCGCAGCACACAGGAAGGGGATCGGTCAATGGCACATAAAAAGGGTGGAGGCAGCTCCACAAACGGACGGGATTCAAATGCTCAGCGGCTGGGCGTAAAAGCCTTCGGCGGCGAACTGGTAACCGGCGGCACGATCATCATGCGCCAGCGCGGAACGAAGATTAAGCCCGGTGTGAACGTGGGCATCGGCTCCGACGATACGCTCTTCGCCAAGATCAGCGGGCACGTCAAGTTTACCGACCACGGCAATCGCGGGCGGTTTGCGTCGATCGAGCCGATCGTAGCCGAGTAAGATCGCTTGAATTCAGCAAAAAATGCCGCGGCGATGCTGCGGCATTTTTCATGACACCAACAGAAGGGCCGGAACCCCACCAGGTTCCGGCCCTTCTGTTGGTGGATCAGGCTGCAGATTCTAGGGCTTCGATTCGCTGCCCTTGAGGTTGCGGTTGAGCACCTTCTCGACCACCTGTTCGACATCGGTGAGGAAGAAGCTGCCCACCGGCTGCGGAGCGACAACCTGGGTTCCCGTGTGGCCAAGCGCCGAGGCGATCTCGTTCCAGCGGTAGATGGTGGAATTCACCGGCATCACCACCGGCAGACGGGCCGGTTCCGGCAGCGCGAAATAGACCACCCAAATCCCCAGCGCGACCAAAATCAGCGACTCGCTGACAAGCTGCAGCATGGAGATGAGGGACGTACTGGTGGGCGATATCAACGAGGCAAGAACAAAGTCGTTGGTGGACATCAGGCCAAAACCCAGGGCGATTCCGAAGACCAGATCGCGGGCCGAGAGGCGCAATGCATTCATGCTGAGGCAGAGGAAAGCCAGCAGGCAAAGCTCAAGGATGCTAACCGAGCGCATCAGCCCGAAGGCGACGTCGGGAATGAGGAGAATCCCGCTGTGCACGTAAGAGACGGTGGCAAGACTGACGATTACGGAAACCACTGCCGCCCAGCGAAAAACCACGGTCCCGAATCTCATCAATCCCACGAAGGCTGAAAGTGCCGACTGAAAGACCTCCATGCAGATAAAGAACAGCATGAGGGCGCTCGCCATGTACACCGCCCAGTAGGCAAAAAAGTACATGACGTAGCAGTAGTCGTTGAACCAGTGGCGCTCCTGGCCAAACAGGAGAATCAGCAGGATGGGCATCGAGGCCACGCGCAACGCCAGGTAGGCGTTCATGGCCGGAAAACGGCGATGTAACTTCTTGTTCCAGAACAAGAAGGCGAGCACGGCCCAGAGAACAAACTCCACCGCGCTCATCACGGACATCGTCAGATTCAGAGGCATAGACGACCGCTCACCATCCTGAGAACTTTCTCAGGATAGCGCCGAAACTCAAACTACTCAACAATAAAGCGGAACGCCCCGAATACACTTTAGTGCTATTACCCACGTTTTAGTTGCCCGAAGTGGGAGTTGTGGGGCAGGTGGGAACGTGAGGTCCGCATCCCGGAGCCGGCAGGCTCGCGGTCGCCGACTGATGGCTGGCAAATGCGGGAGCGGACTTGGAAGTGAGAGCGGCCGAGGCGACACCGGCGAGGACGACAAAAAGAACCAGGATGCGGGTAGCGAGTTTCATGGTAGGTAACCCCTTTTCGAATTGGATTGACAGGAGTAGTCTCCTGTACACTGCAATCGTAGAGAGGACGCCTGATTAAGTCTAGTGATTTGAGTAATATACACAACTAGTAAACATTTCAATTACTAAGGTAACTCTCCGAGAGCAAGCCCTTTCTCCCAAGTGCCTGCTTTTGTTCCTCTTCCCAGAAACCTCTTTCCCGCCCCGCCAATATGCTAAAATTGAATCAGGCGATTTTGCTTGAAAGTCCCTGTTATTTCAAGCGGTTAGGCCAATGACTTTCGGCCCGGTAGCTTGTTCCGGACCCCATGCCCGTATGAACCTCAAAGCAAAAGCCCTGCGAATGGAATCTTATGGCGACTGAAAATCCTGACGGTACCCCGGTCCACGGCGACAACGACAACTATACAAGCGAAAACATCAAGATCCTGGAAGGTCTGGAGGCGGTTCGTCTGCGTCCGGCCATGTACATCGGCTCGACTGGCGAGATGGGCCTGCACCACCTGGTCTATGAGGTGGTCGACAACTCCGTCGACGAGGCGCTGGCCGGATATGCCACCAAGATCGATGTCATCGTGCATGTGGACAACTCCGTCACGGTGGTCGACGACGGCCGCGGCATTCCCGTCGACATGAAGACCCTGGCCAACGGCAAGCAGATGCCCGCGGTGCAGGTGGTGCTGACCATGCTCCACGCCGGCGGCAAGTTCGACGCCTCCACCTACAAGGTTTCCGGCGGGCTCCACGGAGTGGGCGTGAGCTGCGTGAACGCCCTGAGCCAGGAATTCAACGTGGAGATCTGGCGCGACGGTTTTACCTGGGAAATGGACTACAGTTGCGGTGACCCGACCAGCGAGCTGCGCAAGGCGGGCACCAGCAAGAAGCGCGGAACCAAAGTGCACTTCCTGCCTGACCGCAGCATCTTCACGGTCCTGGAGTACAACTACGACACGCTGGCCCAGCGCTTGCGCGAGATGGCCTTCCTGAACAAGGGCCTGTCCATTACCCTCACCGACGAGCGCACCGCCGATCCCAAAACCGGCGAGGCCCGCCACGCCGAGTTCCACTATGCCGGCGGTATCTCCGAATTTGTGAAGCACCTGAACCGTGGCAAGGTTGTTCTGCACGACAAGCCGATCGTGATGGAGGCCATGCGCGACGGGGTCGACATCGACATCGCGCTGCAGTACAACGACAGCTACTCGGAAACGGTTTTCAGCTTCGCCAACAACATCAACACGGTCGATGGCGGCACGCACCTCTCCGGCTTCCGCACCGCGCTCACCCGCACCATCAACGCCATCGGCCAGCAGTTGGGCCTGTTCAAGGACATGAAAGAGAACCTGAGCGGCGACGATGTGCGTGAGGGTTTGGTCGCGGTGATCAGCGTCAAGCTGCCGCAGCCTCAGTTCGAAGGCCAGACCAAGGGCAAGCTCAACTCCGACATCGCCGGCACCGTGCAGGCCTTTGTCAATGAGCGGTTGGGCATGTTCCTGGAACAGAACCCGCCCATCGCCAAGCGGATCATCAACAAGGCGGTTGAAGCTTCGCGCGCGCGGGAAGCGGCCCGCAAGGCCCGCGACCTGACCCGTCGCAAAGGCGTCCTGGACGGCGGCGGCTTGCCCGGCAAGCTGGCCGACTGCTCGGAGCGCAACCCCGATCGCTGCGAACTCTACCTTGTCGAGGGAGAGAGCGCCGGCGGCACCGCCAAGCAGGGCCGCGACCGCCGCTTCCAGGCCATCCTGCCCCTCAAGGGAAAAATTCTCAACGTCGAAAAAGCCCGCTACGACAAGATGCTGGGCCACGAGGAAATCCGCGCGCTGATTACCGCGCTGGGCTGCGGCATCGGCAAGGACGACTTCGATCCGGCCAAAATCCGCTACGGCAAAATCATCCTCATGACCGATGCCGACGTCGACGGCTCGCACATCCGCACCCTGCTGCTCACCTTCTTCTTCCGCCACATGACGGAACTGATCAAGCGCGGCAACGTCTGCATCGCGCAGCCGCCTCTGTTCAAAATCAAGAAGGGCCGCTTCGAGCAGTACATCAAGGACGAACGCGAGTTTGTGAAGGTGATGGTGAATCGCGCGTCCGAGGGCCTGACGGTGCGCCACGGCGAGGCTGCCAGCCGCATCGAGGGCGCCGACCTGACCCGCTTCATGGACGTCCTGAACGATTACCTGGGTTTCGTGGACCAGGTAAACAGGCGCATCCGCAACGAGAAGATCACCGAGATGCTGGCGCGCATGGAGTTCACCCATCGCTCCGATTTCGCCTCGCAGGCGGAGAGCGAGGTTCCGTCCAAGCTGGCCGAATTGCACGCTGAGCTGACGAAGGTGGCCGAGGAATTCGAGTTCAAGGTGAGCGAGCCGGTCGAGGACGAGGAACACCACACCTGGTCCGTCTGCTTTCACGATGCGCAGGGCGCCTCTCGCTGTGTCGACTGGGTGCTGGCTTCCAGTCCCGAGTTCCGGCAGATGATGTCGAAGTACGTCCAGATCAAGCAGTTTCTGGAGCCGCCGTTCCTCATCGAATTCACGCCCAAAGGCGCTGCCACCGTCGAAGCCACGGCCGAGGATGCGGAAGCGCCCGCGGTCGGCGAAGCCGAGGCCGAAGCGGAAGCCAAGCAGGCTCGCCGCATCGCCCGCGCCACGCGCGAGCCGGTCGAAAAGCAGACCGCCCGCGAACTCTTCGCCTACATCGTCGAACAGGGCAAGAAGGAATACCAGGTCCAGCGCTACAAGGGACTGGGCGAAATGACTTCAACGCAGCTTTGGGAAACCACCATGGACCCCGAACGCCGCACCCTGCTCCAGGTCAAGCTCGAAGACATCGCCGAAACCGAGGCCATCTTCACTACCCTGATGGGCGAAGACGTCGAGGCGCGGCGCAAGTTCATCGAAGACAATGCCCTGGATGTGAAGAACCTCGACATTTAGCGCGTTTTCCCAGTGTAGGTTTGCGGAAAAACTGTCCAGATTTGCGGAAATATTGTCCAAATTTGCGGAAAAACTGTCCGAGGGAAGCTTGTCCCTTAAATCGGGAGAGACCCATACAAAACCCAAGGGAAGGAAGGGCATGACAGGCATCGGCTTTAGAGCACCTGGTGGGGACGGTTCAAAAGAAATTCGTCAGCGACGGGTTGTCTGCCGTGCGGGTCTCCCGCCGCTTTCCGGCCAATGTGGATCAGGCCTGCAATCTGGCAAAGTCGGTAACGGTGGAGTCCGATGCGCGGGTTTTTCGGCCGCCGTGGAGATGAATAATAATTCCGTGAACTAGCAACAATTCTGTGAACTCAATAACAATTCCGTGAACTGAAAACTGTAGCTGAAGTTAATTCCGACAGTTCTTCCGCAATTAGGATGAAGGAGTACATCCGTTACTACCACGAGAACCGAACTCATCTCGCATTGGCGAAGGGAACGCCTGCCGGTCGTGAAGCTGTGAGCAAATCCGGAATGGGTGGCAACATTACAGCGATGGCAAGGCTCGGCGGTCTGCATCACCGCTACGACCTGGCTGCCTGAACTGTTGCGGTGAACAACTCGACTAAGCATCGAAGAAAAACTGGGGGAGAAGTGTATCCGCCAGCCCGTTGCCGCCGACTTTGCAGTGTCTGGGCGACGATTCGCAGTCACCGAACGCTCTCTCTCGCTGTCGAATACCCCGTCCGGAACTGCCTCCTGGCTCAAATTCTGACCGTTCTTTCGCCCGGCTGGAGTTTTGGCAAGCCACACCAATCCGTCATGGCTTTTAGCGCGCCTCTGGCACAGAAGGCCGCAGCTTGACCTGTCTGCTCGTGATCTCCAGTTTGGCCGATAGCGATCCCTGCCCATCCTCGCCCTGTTTCACCGCTTCGATCTGGATCTCGCCAGCATTCTTCGTGCTTTGGATGATGATTTGGGCCAGGCCATGGAAAAGCGACCGCCTCGAGCCTTTGTCGCTTTCCTGGCAGTTGGGGTTGCCGTTTCCAACGCCAATGAGCTTGCCAGCTCCCCAGACCCTGAACGCAATCAAGTCGTCGGCAACCGGCACTGTGCGGCCTTGGCTGTCAAGAGCCTCCACCTTCAGCACGGCTACGTCCTCGCCGTCGGCAAGAATCTCCGTGCGATCCGCTGTCAAACGAAGGGACGCCGCCGGTCCAGTCGTCTCTCGTTTTTCGATCAGAACAACCTTGCCGTTCTTGATGCCGCGCGCTTCGATCGCGCCAGGCTCGTACTTGACCTTCCATTCCAAATGGCTCAGATGTGGAACCTTCTGGACGCCGGCAGACACGCCATTCACCAGCAGTTCCACTTCGTCAAGATTGGAATACACCCAAACCGCAATCTCGGTACCTTCCTTGCCGTGCCAGTTCCAATGCGGAAAGAGATGCAGCGATGCTTGCGGGCGCCACCATGCCTTGTAGTAGTAAAAGTAGTCCTTCGGGAATCCACACAGGTCAACAATGCCGAAGTTGGAACTGACCGACGGCCAGCCGAATGGAGTTGGCTCGCCACGATAGTCGAAGCCCGTCCAGGCGAATCCTCCTGCTGTCCATTCCCTCTCTCCGTAGAACTTCCACCATAGTTCGGGTAGCTCATAGACGCCATGGTAGGAATCGACCACATTATGCTGCCAATCGGTGGTGTACTCGCCGCGCGTACTTACGGCGCTCGATGTCTCCGAGCCGAAGATGGGGCGCGTGGGGTTGTCCTTGTGGAAGGCATCTGGAAACTCCAGGTGGTAATTGAATCCAACCACATCCACCGCGTCGGAGATCCCTTTCCGGTTGTCGGCGTTGACGGCGGCGGAAACCAAACGGGTGGGGTCCAACTCATGGCACTTGCGCACCATGGTGGCCGCGATGCTTGCGCCCTGCTCTGCCATCGGCCCCTGAAGCTGGTTTTCCTCATTGCCGATGGACCACAGGATGACAGAAGGCGAATTGCGGTAACGCTTGACCATCGCTTCCAGTTGCGCCAGCCCGCTGGGATTGGAGCTCGCCTGCCGCGTCTCGCACATTAGCATCACTCCCATGCGGTCGCAGGCTTCCACCCACTCTGGCGTAGGCATATTGTGCGAAGTGCGCACTGCGTTGCAGCCCATCTGCTGGAGCACGCCAAGCCGAAAGTATTGCAGGCGGTCGGGCAGTGCAGCCCCCACGCCCGCGTGATCCTGATGATTGCAGGTTCCTTGGATCTTGAGAGATTTGCCGTTCAGGAAGAATCCCTTTTGCGCATCGAATTGTATGGAGCGCACGCCAAAGGTCACGCGCTCGGCATCGCGCACCGCGCCGTTCCCTGAAACCGTGACAATCGCAGTGTAAAGATAGGGTTCCTCGACAGACCAGAGCGCTGGATTGGACAGATGTGCGCTTGCGCTGAAACGGGCTGAACCATCCGCGTCGATCTTCTGTACCGGAGCTTTCCCCGACGTAACCGGTTTGCCGACAGCGTCGAGAATTTGCCAGCTTACATGCGCCTCTTCCGCCTGCTTGTTTTCGTTTTCGACCATCGTGCCCAGAGACAGCGTGGCGGAGTCGCCGGAGAGCGATGGGCGTACTGTGCTCTCCCATCTGCCCAGGTGCAGAGCATCCATCTTGCTGAGCCACACATGCCGATAAATGCCGGCGCCCTCGTAGAACCAGCCATCGCCGTAGCGGGCGTCGACACGCACCACAATGTAGTTTTTCGCGCCGTAGGTCAAAAAATCAGTCAGATCGAAGCGAAACGGCACGTAGCCATTTTCATTGTTGCCGATGTAACATCCGTTGACAAAAACCTGCACATCGCGAAAGGCGCCGTCAAACTCAATCCAGATGCGCCGTCCCCGGTCGTTAGCCGGAATATCAAACTCGCGCCGGTACCAACCCACGCTGGCCTCGGGATAACGTCGGCCCAGCGGCTTGTAGCCATGCGACCGCAACTGGCTGTCTCCGCTGCCTGCATCGTCATGCACAAAGTGAAGTTCGACTGCCCAGTCGTGCGGAAGATCGAGAGGGCGCCATTTGGAGTCGTCAAAGCCGGCTTTGGCAAAGGGAAACTCTCCGGTCCTGGAAAAGTCGCTCTGACCAAAGCCAAAGCCGAGATCCTTGATGGGGTCGTTGCCGTCGCCGAGGATGAACTTCCAGTCAAAATCGAAAAGCAGTTGCTCGCGCGGAGCCACGGCAAGACCCGCCTCCGCCTCGCCTCCAGGCATATTGCCTTCATGGAACGCGATGGCGCGCGCCCAAGCCGGGCGGGTTGCCAGACAGGCAGCGGAGACTGCCAATCCGGACGAGATCAGAGCACGACGGGATATGCGCTGCATTTTGCCTCGATGAATTGAATGAAACTTGCCGTAAGATCTTAACATTCAAATCCTCACCGCCTCATTTCACGAGATGGCGTAACCTCACACATTCTCTCTACAGCAGTGAAAGATTCAGGATTTGCGGAAGGGGCGGCCCTTTACGATTCCTGCGCCCTCTCGGATGGTGACAAGCTGACCGGCGGCAAGCGCGGGGTACTTCTCGACGAGTCCGAGGGGCCAATGGATCTCAATGTCGGCGGTTGTCGCAGCGCCGAGGCCAAAGTGCAGACGCGGATCGCTGGCGGAAAGATAACTGGATTGACTGAGTACCTCCTGCGCCTGCACCTTGCCACTGTAGCGAGCCAGGACGCGCGCCCCGATGGCGCTGCGGTTGCTCTTCACGCCCTCAAGACGGATCTTGATCCAGTGGTTGCCGGCAGGAGCGTCGTTGCGCAACAACGAAGGCGGCTCATTGACGTTCATGATCAGAACATCCATATCGCCGTCGTTGTCGAAGTCACCAAAGGCCATGCCTCGTCCACAGTGGCGGGCGACGATACCGGGACCGGCCTCCGCGCCCAACTCGGTGAAGGTGCCGTCACCCCGATTGCGAAAAAGGACGCGGGGCGTGCGCATCGCATACCTGGGCGAGATGCGATCAAGTTCAGGATAGACGGAGCCGGTGGAGATGAGAATGTCCGGGTAGCCGTCGTTGTCGAGGTCGACCAGACCTGCGCCGAAGCTGACGTAGCGGGTTTCGTTGTTGAGACCTGCCTGAGTCGTCCGGTCGTCGAAATTGCCCTTGCCGTCGTTGCTATAAATGCCAGTGGCTTGATCAATAAAGTGGGTCTTCACCAGGTCCATGTGCCCGTCCAGATTGTAGTCGCCAATCCCCAGGCCCATACCACCCATCTGGTGTCCGTCGGCGCTGAGCGCGATGCCCCGGATCAAGGCCTCCTCGCGAAAGGTTCCGTCATGGTTGTTCATCAGTAATAAGGAGGGCGAGGTGTCGCATGCGACGACGATATCCGGCCATCCGTCTTCATCCACGTCGAAGCTGGCCGCAGTCAGGCAGTACGAGTCGCGAAAACCGCCGACCCCGGATTCTTTCGACACGTCTGTAAAGGTGCCGTCGCCATTGTTGCGGTAGAGATAGTTCTGGGCCTTGGCCAGACCGACGGGACCGCAGTTGACCGGCACGTTTTCAGCATTGCAGTTGGCCACCGAAAGCGAGGGCCTGGGCGCGGTGGCAAGGTCGATCTCCAGATAGTTGGCGACGAAGAGGTCGAGTAGGCCGTCACGGTTGTAATCCACAAAGGTGCAACCGCTGCTGAAGCGCGTTTTGGGGTGAAGCAGGCCGGCTTTCCCAGTCACGTTGGTGAAGGTGCCATCGCCGTTGTTGCGATAGAGGCGATTCTGGCCGTAATAGGTGAGGAAGAGATCCTCGAAGCCGTCGTTGTTGTAGTCTCCAACGCAAACGCCCTGCGCCCATCCGATGTCGACCAAGCCCGCCTTGACGGTGACATCCGTGAATGTGCCGTCGCGATTGTTCTTGTAGAGACGATTCGTGGCGCCGGCTGGGGTGTTCTCAATTCTCCGGCTGCTGAGGATAAAGATATCCATCCAACCGTCGTTGTCGTAGTCGAAGAAGGCGCAGCCGGTTGCCATGGACTCGACGATATATGTGAAGCTGTCCTGCTCGCCGCATATAGTAGGCTCAGTCAGACCCGCGGCTTGTGCAACATCCACAAAACGCGAGAAGGGCGGCAGAGATTTTGTCGATCCGGGCGTAGCGCTGAGTTTGCTGGAGAACAAAGAGCCGAGGACCGCGGCAGGAATGGTTTGCAGCAGTTCACGACGGGTCCAGGGACCAAATGGATTGCTGCTCATCACTGCTACCATTCTCCGGAAACGGTATTGTCGCTCACGTTAGCGTAGTGCCCGACCGGCGGCCAGGTTCTTGCGGAGTTCGAGTGCTTCGCTGTTATCTGGAGCGATCTTGAGCGCGCTATCGATGGCTTGCAGTGCGTCGGGAATGCGCGATTCTACGGCCAATGTGGCAGCAAGAGCAAGCCATGCCTGAACATAGCCGGGAGAAGCCTTGATAGCCAGCCGGTACTGCTGCTCGGCGCCGACTGTGTCGCCATCGCGAGAGTCCAAATAGCCGAGCTGATATTGGGCCAGGGCAAAGGCGGGATCGATCTTTACAGCTTGTTCGAGCGCGGTTCGTTCGCCTTTCGTGTCGTTGAGGTCGCTCAAGACCTGCGCCAACTGATAAGGCAATCCGGCGTTGTCGGGGAGAACCGCGATCGCCTCCCGGTAGAGCGCAACGGCCTTTTGCTTGTCGCCCGCCCGCACAGCTTCCGCGGCCTGCGTGGACTTTTGCGCCGCCAAGGCGTGGTCGGATTTGTCCTTAAGCTGTTTCTGGTAGAGAACCAGTTGTTGCTGCGCGGCATCGGTTTCGCCCAGCCTGCGCAGAACCTTGGCCAGTTCAAAGCGGCTCTCGGGCTCAGTCGGGTCGAGCTCGATCGCCTTTTGCAACTGCTCCTTGGCGCCTGCGTTGTCTTGAAGCTGCTCCAACGTACAACCGAGGTTGAAGCGGGTACTGTAGCGGTTGGGATCGAGCCTTGCCGCTTCCTCGAGGTGCTTGCGCGCGGCGGTAAAGTCGCCGGCAGTACGTTCCAGCACACCGTTCAAATAGAGAAAATCCGCATCGTGGGGGGCCTGTGCAAGGAGCTTGCGAGCCAACGGTATAGCGGTCTGGTTTTCCGCATTCAAGACCAGCACCTGCAGATAGACACGCTGGGCCTCGATGTCGTGGGGATTGCGGCGGACCAGTTGCTCTGCAACCTTGTCGGCCTGTTCGAGGCGCAACTGCTTGACGTAAACGGAGACGAGCGATGAAGTAAGCGTCGTTGAGTTTGGGTAGGTGTTCAGCCCCTGGTTCAGTATGCGGGCAGCATTGTCGAGCTGCCCTGTTCTTCCGTAAGCGATGGCCAGATCGAGGGTAAGGTTCTCGTCGAGGTGTATGCCCGAGAGCTGGGCGATGACGGTCTCATTGTCGCCTGCCGCGAGAAGGATCTTGGCGATTCCATCCAACGCCATCTTGGAGTTGGGGTCGATCCTGAGCGCCGCTTGCCACTCGACGAATGCCTCCTTATCGCGGCCCAGTCCCGCTAAGGATGAGGCGAGCAATAGATGCGCCTTTTCTTCTTTGGGATGCAGCTCAACCGAACGCTGAAGAGGGGCAACGGACTCTTGCAGCTTTCCGGCAGTGTAGAGACTCAATCCGAGGAGATAAGAGAGGCGAGGCGAGTTGGGTTCCAGCTTGAGTCCAGCTTGAAAGGCTTGGGCGGCGCATTCGGATTTGCGGTTCTCACCGAACCAAATGCCCAAAGCTTCATAGGAGTCGGCATCCGGGTGGGAGTGGACCCGCGCCTCCAAAGGCGCGGGGCCGACGCACGATGCCGGCCAAACAGGTCGTGAGATGGCCAAAGCAACCGTGCCTGCGAAGGCCAGAATCCTCAACCGGCGACCGGCGCAATACAAATAGTCGAACATGCTCGCTCACTCCTCAGACGGATACAATCAAACACCTCAGCGGCCAGCTTTGTCTTGAGGAGACAAAACGGAAATTTCTGCCGCGCTGGTCCAGCCGTTGGTACCGAGTTCTTTCAAGGCCGTGAAACGAAAGAACCGTGCGCTGACCGGCGCAAATGGTACTTCTTGAAGTTCGGGATTATTCTGAATGTTCCCAAAACGACCCGAGTCGACATTTGTGGTCCAGTTGTGTCCATCCACGCTCGTTTCAAAACGATAGTTTTCGACAACGCCATCGTGACTTCCGTCTTGGCGCGGGAGATAGGTGAAGCCGGCAATCCGCTGCAAACTTCCCATATCCACGGTGATCTGGTGCGGCAACGACCTATCTGCATCGAGACGAGTTTGCCAAATTGTGGTTGGATTGCCGTCAATCGCATAGGATGCAGGACTGTTGGCTTCCTCACTGTCCACGCTCACAACCCTCCAGCCAATCGGCGCCAAACCGGCAAAGTATTTCGAAGTCACCATGCCGAGTCGCCCATCCGGAGCCACGCAGGCGGCGTAGACCTCACCGCCACGCGGGAGAGCGATGGGCGAACGGTAAACGGTGGATTTGGGAGACGGCACTGTGCCATCCAACGTGTAAACCACGGGAAGGCCATTCGAGCTTCCGATCGTCACTGAACCGTTAACGTCGCGCTCGGAGATGACGGGGGGTTGAACGAGCTCGGCCTGCTTGAAGAGTCCCATTTCGGCCAGCGTTGGCTCAAGGCGTGAACTGGTGATACGGATGCGCACCTGGTCAGTTGTCACGGGCGAGTTCCACCGCAGCAGCCTCTTGTGGCCGACAGTCGTCTGCTCGTCCATCGTCTTCCACGTCGAGCCATCCCAAACGTCGACGCTGAAGGACTCGATACGTTGACCGCGGTGATCCACGGCTTCCTGCAAAGAAACGACGTCAAAGGTCACAGGTCTCGGAAGTTTCAGCGTCAGTGTAGCTGTTCTCTGTCCAGGAGCGGCTTCCCACCATGTATCCAGATTCCCATCCAGAGCTAGCAACGCGCTGTTCGCCTGGTTGGAATTGTCAGCGGTGAGTTTGCCGCCAACTGCAAGGTCTTTGGCGAAGGTTTCATCGACGACCTGCGCCATCAGGCGTAGCTGCGCAAGCTGGTTGTCCGGTATCAACCCGCGCATGTCAGGCGAGAGGTTCAACAACCAGTTACCATTGCGCCCGACGGATTGGTAATAGATATCAATCAGTTCCGCGGCGCTTCGCGTAGGCTTCTTGGCAGCCCAGAACCAGCCATGGAGAATCGGCACATTGGTCTCTGCCGGGTACCACCAGAGATAGGAACCCGGTGTGAGCTTGGATAGGCTGCCGATATCTTGGGCCGTCATGTCCGGCCACCTGAAGGTATCGGGCGATGAGGACAAGGGAACAACACTCCATTCCGTGGTTCGACCAATCCCGCTTTCGTTGCCAACCCAACGCGCGTCCGGTCCCTTGCCAAAGATTATCGCTTGCGGTTGCAACTGCCGGATCAAGTCGTACCATGCGGCATAGTCGTAATCTTCATGAACGCTTGGGTCCGGATTCGCGCCATCGAACCAGACTTCGCGAATCGGCCCGTATTCGGTCAGCAACTCGTAAAGCTCATTCAGGAAGTAGCGGTTGTAGTCATCCACCTTGTAGGTGAAACTCTTGAAACCCGGGGCCGGCTTGCGTCCATTGGAAGGGTTTATATTGAAGCTGGCCGGATCGGTGGGAATCGCAGAACCACGCTTTTCACTTTCGTTTCCGTAGTAGCCGTTGGGATTTGTGGGGTTCGTCCGCAACTGATAAAGGTCGGCAGGAGAAAGATAGACTCCCAGTTCGACGCCGTATTTTCTGGCTGCATCGGCCACCTCCCGCACCACGTTACCCTTTCCTCCCCGCCACGGGCTGGCCGCAACCGAGTGGTTTGAGTAGCGGGTGGGCCACAAGCTAAACCCGTCGTGATGCTTGCAAACCAGGACCACCATCTTGCCGCCAGACTCTTTAATGGCGCGGACCCATTGATCCGCATCGAGTTCCGTAGGGTTAAATACCGACGGATCTTCGCGACCAGTGCCCCATTCGACACCCCTGAAGGTATTCGGGCCAAAGTGGATAAAGAACGTACGCTCCAGCTGCATCCAGGCTGTCTGATTGGGGCGCGGCAATACCTTCGCCGCCTTCGCCGCGATCACCGCGCTGGAATCGTTGCTGGAAATGAATTGGATCGTTGAATACTCAATCGGAACGGACGCAGACGCTTTGGTGTTCGAGGTCGATTGTCCGTGGGCCAGTGAGAAACTCATCAACAAACCTATCGAGAGCGTTATTCTGACCATACCGCTTGACGTTTTCATCGTCCTCACCGCATGTTGGTCTTGCAAAGATCCCATCTCACATCTCCTCAATATCATTGCGGCGCGAGTCTCCACGCAGGCAAGAGTGCAGGTTGACGAGCGTTGCAATAGTTCAATTGCCGATATCCGGCTCGCCGTTGGTGTCAAACCGACACTATCTTGAAACAATAAGCGTAATGGCATGGCGGACCTTGTGGAACCCGGATACTGAGTCCATCTGGCCCCCTTGTCCAGCTAACCTCGCTCTTCGCCCCGAGCAATTCCACCTTGCGAATCTGGCGCTCATAGTGCGGTGCAGTGCTTGCGAGCGATTTGATTAACACCAGATTGTCCGATGGCCAGCCCAGCGCAAATGCGTACAGAACATCCCCTTTGGTTGTGAAGCGTATGTCCGTGTGATCGAATTTGTATTTGGAAAGTTGATAGGCCGGAACGTTCTTGATCTCAGTAGACGGTCCTTCACCGAAGATCTTCCAGGGGCGAGTGCCTTTGATCCCCTCATTATTGATCTGTTGCCACTGAGCAAGCTCGTCCAGGAAAGCCAACTCATCGCTGTCGGGCTCTCCGTGGCCCGGCAAGGGAATGCTCAGGAGCAGGTTTCCATTCTTGCTGACAATATCGACGAGGAGTGGGATCATGAGGGACGCCTTCTGGTAAGCATGATTATCGAGGAGCGCACGCTTATAGTGCCACTCCCCGATGCATGCCTCTGTCTGCCATGGGGTCTCTTGCAGGGTGTCTGTCAGGCCCCCTTCAAAGTCACGAGTCAGCGTGCCCCAGATCGGCTCTTCAACCTCTTTCAGATCCACCACGCCTTCCAGATGCCCCGAGTGAGTCTGAATGTTCTTGTTGTAGTAGTAAGCCATGATCTGCGGCGCCAGGTCCGGGATGCCTAGCCAAACCTTCAAGTCCGGAGCACCGGTACCGCCATCGTCAAAGGTGAACTTCGTTCCATCGTCGAAGTTGAGGATGTCCGGGCTGTAGCTGTCGATCACATCCTGAACGCGAAGCATGAACTGCTGAACGAACTCCGGGCAGGGCGTGTTTTTCTTGTGGGGCTTGCCGTTGATCAACTGGGGATCCATACCCTCCCACCACTTGCCTTTGCCATCGGCGATTGTCTGCATTCCGTCGTAGGGAACTCCGGCCAACGGTCCTGTCATGTCGCTTTTATAGCGGACGGGGAGAAACTCATCCCAGGTACGATGAGGGGTTCCATGGTAGCTGACCCCGAAGCGCAATCCGTTTGCCCGTGCCACCTTGGCCCAAGTCCCAACGATGTCGCGCTTCGGACCAACATTCACCGCATTCCAAATCTGGTGCTTCGAATTCCAGCAATCGAAGTTGTCGTGATGAGTAGCCAGGGAGACGAGGTATTCTGCCCCGGCCCGCTTGTACAGCTTGACAAGCGCATCGGGGTCCCATCGCTCCGCCTTCCACAGATGGCAAATGTCTTTGTATCCGAACTGCGACGGGTGACCGTATTGCTTGACGTGATACTCATATTGGCGCGAACCCTGTAAATACATATTCCGCGCGTACCAGTCGCCCTGTTCGGGAACGCACTGGGGGCTCCAATGCGCCCATATTCCAAACTTCGCATCGCGAAACCAGTCAGGGCAACGATAGGATTTGAGAGACTCCCAAAATGGCAGGAATGGACCTTGCGGAACTTGTCCCTGAAAGAACTGGGAGTCGCCCAAAGCATGCGCCATGCGAGCCAGCGCGAATATGGAGAGTCCGCCCGTGAGGAGTGATCTACGATTCATGGTTGCAATACGACCTTTCGAAAAGTCATTGACGCTCGGCTACGAAATCATAGTATCGATCTCGCTCCGAGGAGTCCAAGAGACTGTGCTGTTTCGTGTTCATTCTAATGCCGACTCAGTGTCGAGTCCCAACCACAATCGCGCCATATTGCACCCTCCGAGCATTCGCTTCTACATGGGTGAGCGCTTTGCGGATTCATCCCAGCGCAGGCGGGTCTGGACCGGATCGCATAACGCTACGGCTTGTACTCTCCGGCGGCCTCGATCTGCAGAGTTGCCTGGACCGGCAGCTTGTCACTCGATCCTCCGACGAGTACGCGTACTGGCTCTTTTTCGATACGCCATGCATGTCGCGCTGGGTCCCAATAGGCGAGGTCATGCGGCTTGAGTTCCAGAACTACGTTTTTTTCAGCGCCCGCTTCGACGTGGACACGCTCAAAGCCCTTGAGTTCGAGTTGCGGACGCTCGACGGCGGAGCCGAGGTGCTGCACATACATTTGCACGACTTCGTCGCTGGCGCGCGCGCCGGCATTCTTTACCTTCACAGTGACCTCGACCTTGCCGTCGGCGTCAACACCAAGTGCGCTTAGCCGCAGGTTCTCATAAATGAAAGCAGTGTAGCTGAGCCCGTAACCAAAGGCGTAGAGCGGCTTTGCCTTTGCGTACATGTAGGTACGGCCGTTGCGGATGTTGTAATCCATCATGGGCGGCAACTGCGAGTCGCCCATGGGCCAGGTCTGGTTCAAGCGGCCGGCCGGCGAGTAGTCGCCGAAGAGAACGTCGGCAAGCCCGTGGCCTTCTTCTTCGCTGTTGTGGGTCATGTGCACAATGGCGGGCAGGTTCTGCTGACTCCAGACAATCGCGTACGGAAAGCTTGAGCGGAGCACCTCGACGGTATTCTGGTTGACGGCGAAGATCTTCTTCACCAGTTCCTCCTGCTCCAGGACAATGGTCTTGCGGTCAACGTCTTCTTTGCCATTCGACGGCACGGGACACTCGTCCCATCCGGCGTTGCAGGTAGGGTGGTTTCCGACTACGACGATGGCGACATCCGCTTTCCGCGCCAGGTTCTGCGCCTCGGTAACATCGGAACCATCGCTATAAAGCACTTTGGCACCTTTGGCAGCTTCCTTGATGCCCTGAGCGATGCTGACGTTATACGGAGGCGTGCCGCTGTACCAGTCGAGCAGTACCTCATTTGTCCACGGACCGATGACGGCGATGGTTTTGAGTTTCTCGCGATCCAGCGGGAGAGCATTGTTGTCGTTCTTGAGCAGAACGATCGACTCATCGGTTGCCTGGCGCACGAGTTGGCTGCTCGACGGCCGCTCCCAGGGCGGAAGCTCGCCGTTTGACTCGCGTCCGATTTTCGCATAGGGATCGACTCCGGAAGGATCCATCTCGCCCAGGCGGAGATGAAGACGCAGCAGGTTCTTGAGTGAGGCGTCCATGTCGGCTTCGGTCAGGAGGCCGTCTTTGAGCGCCTTCGTCAGATCGGGCTTGTATTCATCGAGGAATCGATTGATGCCGGCCTTCACTGCAGCCGCGGAGCCGCGTTCCTTATCGGGGAAGGTCTTGTGGTCGGTGATCAGCAGTCCGAGAGCGCCTCCGTCGGTGCAGATGATGCCGTCGTTGCCCCATTCGTTGACCACGACGTTTTTGAGGACGGGATGGATCATCATGGGCGTACCGTTCCAGGAGTTGTAGGAAGCCATAGCGGCGCGGGAACCGCCTTGCACAAAGCCCATGCGGAACGGGACTGAATAGTACTCACGGAATAGACGCTCGTTGAAATCGGACGAAGTTCGGGTGCGGCCGTTCTCGTTTTCGTTGGCCAGGAAGTGCTTCATCAGCGAAGCAGCCTGCCAGTGGTTGGGATCGGGCCCCTGCATTCCATGGATGAATGCAACCGACATCGTGCCGACCAGGTAAGGGTCTTCGCCCATCGACTCCTCTGTGCGGCCCCAGCGCGGATCGCGGCTCAGGTCGGTGTTGGGCGCGCGCACCACGATCCCGCCGAAATCGAAGATGGGGTTCTGGTAGTAGTAGCGCGCCTCTTCCCCCTCGAGCGCGCCGATCTTCTTCATCAGAGCTGGATCCCATGTCTCTCCCAGGCCCTTCTCCTGCGGAAAGGTCGTGGTGGGCAGGGGCTGACGACCACGCGGTCCCCACAGGCCCGGGCCGCCGAGCGCAAGGCCGTGCAGGCCTTCCGCCTCGTCGGATAGCACAAGGTGGAGGCGCGGAATCCGGGGATGGCCATCCATGAGCTCGACCTTTTCATCCAAGGTCAGGCGCTTCAGTAGATCGGCGATGCGCGCATCGTCGCCTAGTTTAGGATCCCGAAACGGGTAATCCGCCTGTGCGCTTGCTTTAAGCGCAATGAAAGCAAGAACCAAAAAGAAAAAGAGAAGCGATTTTCTACATCTGTTCTGCCGCATAGTCACAATCCTTGCTACTGGCACCAAGCGCAGCGGTTCTATTCCACAAGATCGACCTGAAAAGGGCCGAGTTTCATTTCGCCATCGTAGGACTGGTGCGAAAGAACGCCATGCGCTTTCATGCCAACCGCGACGTCTTTCTCCTCGTCTGTCGTATTCACAAAGAGCGTGCGTCCATTGACCACTCGCGCGTAGACGCCTTCCGGTGTTTTTGGGCCAGGTTGAATTCCCAGCGGCTCATAGAGGCTGCGAACAATCGGGCCGATGAGCGAGGATTGCGCGGGAGCGGCCAGGTAGAAAGCCTTCCCCTTGCCGTACCTGTTCATAGTAACCGCGGGAGGATGACTGGGGATATTCGAGAACGTCGCCAGGGTTTGTGCAGCCTGCGGTTCCAGTACCTCGTAGTACCGGATGCTCGCCTTCGCTTTCTCGCCTCCAAATTCGAATTCCGGCATGTTATTCGGCGAATAGAACTGTGCCGTTCGCAGTCCGAACACGTCGCTTAGCCTCCCCGGCAATGGAGTGTCGAACCACTGCCCGTGCTCGTCAACTTTGGCAGAGAACGCCGTCATCAAGACTGTTCCCCCGCCGCCCACATACTCCCGAAGAGCCTTCGCGCTGGCGGCATCCATGACATAGTCGGCCGGCACCACAACCAGCTTGTAGCGCGAGAGGCTATCGTGCCCGATGTTAATGATGGCCGTGTCGATGTTCTCGCGGAAGAACGGCTCAAAAGCTCCTTGCACCTGCTCTGTATAGGAAGGCTTGAAGTATTGAAGCGTCGTATTGGACGGACCGTTCGGGTGTGAAGCAACAAAAGAATCGAAAGAATAGGCAATGGCGACTTCAGGGTGTGTGTAGCGCGGGAATCCGAGTTGCGAAAGCTGCCGGAACTCTGCTGCGATGCGTGCGAATTCATCTACCTTCCACGAGGGAGTTCCGTCGTGGTCCACCAACCCAAAGAGCGCCTGTTCCTCTCCGCCCAGGTGACTATTGAACGTCCATGCGAGGAGCCCCTGCGCTCCCACCGCGAGTCCCAGGTAAGCGTACATGCGGCTTCGGCCCGGAGTTCCGTAGTAGCCTCCGCCGCCCGCGACGAACTCATTGAACCACATGGGCGTGGCCAAGTCGCCCTTCGTCGTGAGTGCGCCAAATACACCGCTGATCGGGTCACTCGGATAGAAGCCTTCCGCACCAAAAGAGACATACGACTTGTAGGTGCTGAGATAGTCGAAGCCTCGCCTCGATGCAGTATCCCAGAGATTTGAGATCGACGGAAGATTCGGCGTATTGCGCTGGCGAATTTCATCGAGTTCTTCGAGTCGGGCTACCGTGATATCGGACCAATAGCGATGGAGGTCCAGATAGCGCTCAGAAGGTCCGGGTCCATCTGCGAGCGGCAGGTCGACATCCTCGAAGCTGTTCAATCGGCGCGACCATCGCTGTGTCGCCCAAGCCTTGTTGAGTTCGTCGATGTTTCCGTACTTCTTCTCAAGCCATGCGATGAACCGCTGCCGGTCGGCTTCAGAGTACGACATGAATCCGTTTCCGATTTCATTGTCATAACCGATAGCAATGACCGCGGGATGATGTGCATAGCGCTTCGTCATTGCATCAGCGAGAATTCCGGCCTCGCGCGCGTAATCCGGATCGCTGATATCGTCCATATAGCGCTCCGCGGGGGGGCGGCGAGCACCGTTCTGGTCCACGATATCGACTCCAGCGTACCTGCGATGCAGCCATATGGGCGCGGGCGTGCCCGGTATATCCAAAATCACTCTGATGCCGTTGGCCTGCATCTTGTCCATGATCTTGTCGAACCAACCAAAGTCGAATTTCCCTTGCGACGGTTCGAAAGAATCCCACGACAGATCGCCCATGCGCACAACGTTGAATCCGGCTCCCTTCATGATGGCAATATCACGATCGACCTGCTCGGGAGTGCGGTCGATGGGCTGATAGCAAGTCCCCACGAAGAGCTGTCCGGGGCCGGGCCAGTTTGGGTGCGCAGGAGCATTCTGAGCCACAGAAGCAGCGCTCAACGTGCTCATGAAAACAAGAGCTAGTACAAACTTCCTGAGCGACATACCGCCTGCCTTTGGGTAACGGGCCGGACGGATGATTTTTCTTCTGGGCATCCTTTTAAGCGACATTCCGACTTCTTGATCCTTCAATTGCCCTCCTGACTGCGTCTCAGCTTGACGAACACAATGTCGTTGCTGTTCATCGGGATCGTCAATTCAACTGTGCCCTCTGAACCGCTTCGCGCGGCCTTGTCGATCTCCGGAAGATCCAGGGTTAGCTCGTTTAGATGCACAATCTGAGCTGTGGGCAGATCCTTGGGAGAGCCATCTCGGTGCAGGCAGAATAAGTACCAGAGGAAATCGTCAAGGAGCCCACGGCAGGAATAAGGAACTGCCGCAGAACCGAGTTGAACATTGGGTTGGACTCCCATCTAACAAATAGACAGTTAAAATCGGAGAGAACTTGATAGCCTCTTCGCGCGTCATTGCACGTAAGCAGACGAGTTCATGCCCGGAAACAGCACGGGCCAAGCCTCACGATCAGAGCGGGAAGGAAAGAAGGCCGGGCCCCTTTTCATCAGGGCCCGGCCTTTCTAACTACCAGCTGAACTTTGCTGACAGTTGAAGATACCGAGGTTCGTTGGTTGGCCCATTGGGTCCCTTCCCAATGGTTCCGAAGTCGATGCTGGTTGGATCGTTATTGTAGCCTTCGTCCCAATCCGCGTGATTGAACGCATTGAGAAGATCGACACGGACTTGCAAGTTCGTCTCCTTCCCTAGGAAAATCTTGGAGGCCTCGGGAATGCCGAAATTCTTGGAGAGTGCCATGTCGAGCCTGTATGCGCCTGGTTGACGGACACCAAAGTCGGTATTGGCCCTTCCAACCGCATACGAATTTGGCGCTCGCACAAACTCAATGCTGGAGCAGCCAGCTGCGGTTGCCGCGGGGCTGGGAATAATATCGCCCGTATCCGTGTCCTTGTAACCAACGCAAGGCGTCACGCCACGGATTCTGCTGTCCTTGTGCGAACCGTCTGGAGGCAGGATGGTGTGACTAACTCCCATCGATTTATTGATAGGCCCACCTGAAGCCAACTCCCAGTTTCCCGCCTGGTCATAAAATGGTGACCCCGATCCACCGGAGTCCGTGGGGCGCCACGCGAACCCGCTGTAGTACGTGTAGAGCGGGCTGATCTCCCAGCCGTTCACGATTGTGTCGACCACCCGGTTTGCATTCGACAACAGAAGCCGGTTCCTGCCAAACGGCAAGATGCCGACTCCCGAAAAGGTAATCGAGTGATGGACATCGTTTGACGTACTAACCTCGCGCGCCCAAACATTGTTGAGTTGATCCACCCACCCTCCGGAGGTTTCCGCCTTTGCATGCGTGTACGTTCCATGTAGCGTGAGGCTCCTGGAAACCTGATGCGATCCAACTAGTTGGAAAGAGTTGTACCAGTTCTTTCCATTATTGGTGGCTCCGTTCTCGGTAATGTCTGAGAACTCAGGATACGGCCGGGTAAAGTTGGACTTGGAAAGGGTCGTGGAGTTGTAATAGCTCGTACCGGCGAATCCGGCGATGCCGAGGAATGGGTTGGCAATCTGGCCGGCGGAGCCGTCGCAGAGTTGGCGGTTGCCGCCGCGCTCAACGTCACACTGCGCGTTCCACTGGGGTGAGATCAGGTTGATGTTGCTGCTTTCGCCGTTGTTTGGAACCCGGTTACCAATATAGCTCACAGAGAACACATCGCGTCTCGTCGGGGCTATTTCGTATGCCACGCTCCAGGACCAAAAAGCGGGAATGTGATAGCTCGGGTTGTAGAACGAAAACGACTTGCCCAGGTCCTGCAAATAGCCGAGCGACGCCGCGCTTGGCTGAGGGACCACTGGGATGGGGTTGCTCAGGCCCTGGCCTGTTGTGGCCGTGTAGGGCGTAACTCCGTTGTCGAGCGAGCTTGTATAACTGGCCGAGCTGCTGAAGCCATCCGAACCGTTACTCGACTGATCGCTCAGGTAATTTTCTCCTATACCACCGCGGATGGACATTTTGTCCGAGATCGCATAGGCAAAACCGAGGCGCGGCTGAATATCCAGCATGTTCATCTTGTATGCGCCCCTCGACTGCCCGTTGACACCGGCAAATGTCAGCCCCCCCTGGAGATTTGTATTCGTTCCCAAAGCGGCTGTGCCGGCAGCTATCATCGAGGAGACGGGGTTCAAGACACTTGAATTGAACATGCCATTCATCTTGTTATGGCGTTCCGTCTCGGGCGTTGTGAAGTCCCAGCGCAGGCCGAGATTCAGAGTCAGTTTCCTCGTTATCTTCCAATCGTCCTGGATCCACGGCGCGAAGTAATGCTGTGACCAGAACTGGAATGTGTCCCAGTTCATCGTGCCGGAGTTCGGGTAGCCGAGCAGCAAAGAGGCGACGGACATGCCACTGGTGTAACCAGGGGCATCCGGGGAATTCCAGTATTCGTTGCTGAAATTCGAAGAGAAGTTGAAGCCGTTGCCGTTGTTCCCCTCGGGATTGTCCCACTGATTGAAGTCGACGTTGACTCCCGCGCGGAGTGTGTGAGCGCCTTTGATATAGGTCAGCGTCGGAAGGAAATCGAGAGCGTGCCTGTCGCCGGAGTAGCCGAGCCAACTCGCACCCAACTCGGCAAAGTTCGCCGCGTTGGGAAGGCCGTTGGAGGTGATATCCAGGAAATGGTTGTTATTCTCGAGTTGATTGTAGAAGGCCGAGGCAAACCCCAACTTGGCCGACATGTTGTAGGACAGGGTCGAACCCTCGAGTTGGTTGTTGTCGAAGTTCATTGCACTGACGCCAACGTTCAGCAGGAGGTTCGGATTGAAGATGTGCGTCCATTGAACGGCATAGGTTTGAGCTGCCGGCGCATTACCTTGGCCGTTCCCATTGGCTGGATCCGATTGGGGAGCGCCCACGCCCCAGTTGGCAAAGATCGAGCGGTTCTGATGACTCCAGCGAAACGAAAAACTGTTCGCTTCGTTCGGCTTGTAGTCGATCTTAACCACCGCATTCCGCCAGAGATCGTGTTCAACTTGCAGGTTTTGATAGTTGTTGGTCCAGGGAGCATAACCCGGTCCTGGGTTGACGTTCGGTTTCAGGTAGCTCAAATACGACAAAATGTTCGTTGCAACGGGGTCGATCCGATTGCTGGGAATCTTGTTGCCCGGAAACGGCGAGTGCGCTTGCTTCGTCTTTCCATCAATTGGATCGACGACGGTTTGCAGCGGCGTGAGCGGATCGTAAATCGTCAGCGGTTGCAGACTGTTCGTCACGCTATTCCAATATTGGGCCGTGCTGAAGTCGCCGGTGATCCAGGCTGGGTTCGGAATGGAGTATGTGTTGTAAGACGGGTTGGGCGTGATATCCTTCAATTCCTCATAGCCGGCAAGGAAGAACAATTTGTTCCTTCCGTTGATCAGATGCGGAATCACAATCGGTCCGTCCGCCTCGAATCCATATTGATCGCGCTTGTGCTGGGCTTTCTTGTTGCCGTTGTAATTGGATTGCCAATCCTCGTCGTCGAGCCAGGTCCGGCGCATGTATTCGTCCGCGGAGCCATGGAATTTGTTGCTGCCGGATTTCAACGAAAGGTCGACAGCCGACCCCCCGGAGTGTCCGTAGGAGGCGTCATATGCATTCAACACGATCTTGAATTCCTGAACGACATCCACGGAAGGCACAAACCCCGCTCTCCCCAAATCCGCTGTGTCGTTGCCGACGCCGTCGACATTGGTCTGACTCACTTGCGGCGAGCCATTGACATACTGGTTGCCGGTCACGTTGTCGAACGGCCGTGGATATTGCGAACTCGAGAAATCGTGCGTACCGGGGCTGAGTTCGAACAAGCCGTAGGGGTTGCGCGCATCCAGAGGCATTTCCTCAACACGCTCGTTATCGATAATCTCACCCCTGTCGGACTTGGTGAGTTCGATCTGAGTTTCGCTCGCATTCACCGAAATCACTTCGGTTGCGGCCCCGACGCTCAGTTGGAAATCAATCGTTGAGGTCTGGTCGACGTTAAGCAGAATGTCGGTTTTCTTTTCGGTTTTGAAGTTCTCCTTGGATACCGTAATGTCGTAAGTTCCAGGGATCAGATATGTGGCCGTATAGGCGCCACTGCTTGTGGTGACAGTCTTGACGTCTACACCAGTCGCCTGATTGTGGACAACCACCTGAGCCGCTGGAATGACGGCCCCCGCGGAATCAACAACATGTCCGGTAAACTGTTGCGTCGCCTGTGACCAGGAAACAACAGCAGAGAACATGCACAACATAGATAGGACCAAGCCCCATAGAGCTTTGGCTACCTTCCGATTTGCATACTGCATTTTTCTTGCCTCCTTGAAAGTTTGTCTGCCCGATGCTTTGTACCAGTTGGGTTGTTCGCGTAGCGCGGCGCGTAGAGGATATGGCTCGTCTCCGCAGTCGGGAGCATGGAAAGGGTGACAACGTTCGTTGCGTCCCGCTTTTCCATGCCCTGCAATGCTTCGGTCAGCCACGCGGCAGGCGCTGCGGGGTTGTAGCCCGGCGACGAGTTCGGTCTGACAGAGTTGAAGTGGATGCGCCAGCCTTCGGCCAGCACGCACAGTTCCTTCATCGAGTAAAAGATCTCCATTCAAACACTCTTCGCGCAGTTTTGAGTTGAAACTCTCTCGGTAGCCGTACTCCCTGGGAGAGCCTTGTTCGATATACAGAGTTCGCGCCTCGGAGGCAGCCAGCCACTTGCACCACCCGAGTGAGCAGGTGGAATGTGGGCCCCAAGTGGGTCAAAGTCGATTTGGACACAGGCCAATCCTCCGGATCCCAACCCAGCGAATACGCCAAAAACCGCTCTACATCCCGAAGACGTCATACTGAACCCCAATGCCCTTAGAGCTTTTCGTGCCAGCGGCGGCATCGCTCAATCAGTTGACCCAGCTTTATACTCGAATCGATTAGATCGATCCACGTACGTAACGGTATGTTTCAGTAACGCCCATCGAATTATCGTAGTAAGACATTGATAACAATATGACATGCCCGGATGGTTTCGGCCCGACGTAACGGATAGGTATTGAGCTTTTTGGAAGAAGAATATAATCGATTCTTGAACGAATCTAGCACCGTGCAACAGGAGGGTGCCTGGTGCTTTTCACACCACCGATAGATCCGAAATGCAAACGTTGTCCAAGTGAAGAACTCACTTCGAAGGGGCTGTCCGGCTTCCCATCCCTGATTGAAGGTGGGTTCGAGCGACCGAAGTCATTCGAGCCAAAGTGGACAACCGCCCGCTCAATCGCGGACACTCGCACCCGAGGGAGTACCCATGGCACTGTGGGACACCCACAGCCATGAAAGTCGTGGCTTACCGCCCTGACTTTCAACGGAAGAGGTCGGACAATGAATCCCCAGGAATCAGGACAAGAAGCAACGCAATCTGCTGATTCGGACTTCAATCGACACACCGAAATCCTAGACCGGCTGACGGAAATCAAGAACAGCCATGCATTCTGCAATAGCGCCCGCTCGAAAGAATTTCTCTCGTATGTTGTCGAGCAGGTCCTCGCCCGTCACACCGAGAACTTGAAGGAGCGTTCGATTGGGGTGAACCTGTTTCATCGCGCCCCATCCTACGATACCGGCGAAGACCCGATTGTTCGAGTCAAAGCTGGTGAGGTCAGAAGACGGCTGGCGGAATACTACGCAGCAGAAGAACAAGCACCCGAACTTCAAATTGAGCTTCCGGTCGGCTCTTACATTCCCAAATTCCATTGGAGAACCGAGCCGCCTCCCCCTGCTCCTGCCGCTGCCCCTGCTCCAGAGATTGAAGTGGTTGAACAGCCGCCGGCATCCCCAAAGCAGTTTGGGAACTGGAAGATCACGGGATTTGCAGCGGCTCTTGTGATTGTCGGAATTGCCGCAATGATCGTCATCCGTGCGTACTCCCACCATCCTTCAGCCTTGGATCTATTCTGGGGACCGCTTTCCGCCACACAGCAGCCTGTCCTGATCTGCGTACCCTCCCCGGTGACCTATGCTGTGAGCTCCGATCTCTTTCCAGAATCGCCTGCGGCACACACGGGGATCTACGATTCCCTAATCAAGCGCAACGCGACACCGCTCCAGTTGGCCCCCGACAGGTCGATCAAGTGGAAAGAATTTACGCCTCTCGTCGATTTCTATGTGAATAAGGATGACGCCTACGTCGCGGTGGAGCTTTCTGCATTCTTTGCGAGCGAACGCAGGCCGAGTCAAGTCCGGTTCGGAAGGGACTACACCTATGAGGACCTTCAGAGTTCGCCCGCCATTCTGATTGGGGCTTACAACAATCCGTGGATCGATCGCGTCATGTCCGACCTTCCGATCGGCTTTCAAGAGAACGGAGAAGTCCTGTGGATTGAGGACCGGACAAAGCCAGGCCAGATGTGGAAATCCAGCTTGGAGGGTCGTCTGGGCACAAAGGACTTCGCCCTCGTCGCTCGACTGGTAAATTCAAAGACCGGCCAATTCCTGCTCATTGTCAGCGGTGTCGGCATGGTAGGGACAAAAGCAGCTGGTCGGTTCATCTCTCACGAACAGGACTTGGAGACTGCCCTCCGCGCAGTTCCTCGCGGCTGGGAACGAAAGAACCTTGAAGTCGTCCTTGAAACCGACATAGTCGATGGACATCCTTCGCCGCCCCGTGCCGTCGCCATAAAGGTGTGGTAATCGGAAGCTCTCGGACGCCGGGAAGCTCGTTCGAGCTTGCGGCATCTCAAATCGATTAAATACGGGGCCTCGATTCCTTGTTCCTGTCTCTTTCGCTCTCCAGGGCCGTTCCCTCGCGCTGCTTCAGCTTTGCCAACCGCGTTGGCGCTGGAACTATTTCGATGAATGGCGCTTCTTCCAGATCGGCAAATGCCTCCGCATCGCCGTTTTCGCTCAAATTGCACTACCAGAATCCCTGGGTATAAACTTGAGGACGCTTGAACTAAACGTTTTAATATGGCAAAAGGAAAAACTCACGGTCGCACGACCATGCGCGACGTTAGTCGGCTCGCTAACGTTTCTGTCGCCACCGTCTCCGCGGTAATCAACGGAAAGCCCGTGGTCAGCGAAACATTGACCCGGCAGGTCCGTCGCGCAATCGAGGCTCTGAACTACCAACCAGACTACTTAGCCCGCAGCCTCCGCATGCAGAGGTCAAACATCCTGGGGATCGTCATGCCCCAATTTGCTAGCCCTTTTTATGCTGAAGTCCTGCGCGGCGTGGAAGATGTCGCTTCTGCACATGGCTATTCAATTTTTGTTTCCAATTCGAGAGGTGATGCCGAACGGGAAAGAAAGGAGATTTTTGTCCTAATTTCACGGAGAGTCGACGGCCTCTTACTCGCAACCGCAGATTCCCATTTCGCCTACCAAAGGCAGTTCACACAACGCTTCCCGTTGGTGCTCTTTGACCGCTTCCCGCCAGCTTTCACAGGCACGGTTGTGGCCACGGATAATGTAGAGGCGAGTTTCGAAGCAACGAATCATTTGATCCAGCTTGGTCACCGGCGCATCGCAATTATCGCAGGGACGCAAGGGATTTCGGCTGCCGACGAACGCATAGAGGGCTTTCGTCGCGCCATGAACGAAGCAGGCCTGGCGGTCCGCCAGGAATTTCTCAAACACGGCGATTTCAATATGAGGGGCGGCTGGGAATGCGCGCTGGAACTCATGAAGCTGCCCTCACCACCCACGGCGATTTTTTCACACAATTACGAAATGACACTCGGCTTAATGCGAGCGCTTGCGGAAATAGGCGTGCCCTGCCCGCAACGAGTGAGCGTACTTGGCTTCGATGATTTTGTGGTCGGCATGGATGGGTTCAGCTGGGCCACTATGTTTTCTCCCAAGCTCACTTGTGTCGCGCAGCCTAGCTATGAGGTTGGCCGGCGAGCCGCCGAGGCCCTGTTGAAAAAGACAAAGAGGCCTGACGGACAAGATCACAGCGAAGAGGGCTTCATCAGGCTACGCGCGGAGTTGCGCATCAGGGAATCCACCGCTCCCCCTCCGCCGCTCTAATCGACGGTCCGGCGTGAGACACAAATTCCGAGACTAACGCGGTGACTTACGACGATTTCGTATTCCGCCACGGGGTCGCTCGATACTCACAAGGCTCACTCATGCGCCGCTAACCTCACTCGCCATTCAAAGTCATGCCGGCTCTGGACGTGTCCGTAGTTGTGTTCTTCTTTGAACCGCCTACGATGATCATCACCCACCGTCAAGTCGGAGGCAATTAGACAGAGCCTGCAACTCGAGGCGGCTTCGCCCTGGTGGACCTCTTCCGCCAACGGGCAGGCGCAAGCCTTGGCAGAGGATGCCGGAGAATCGCCACGCAGCGCTGTATACGCGTCTCTGAGGGGCTCTTGGAGGGGTTGGAGGGGAGTGGAGGCGAGGAAGGGAATGGCGTGGCGTAAACAGGAATTGCAGAGGGCAACCGTCTGGGTGCATTTCTGGCCTCGTGGTCGGACGCCGATGGTTGACACCAAAAAGGCGAGCGAAAAGTCCGCTGGTCGAGGGCAACGGCTACATGACTTGGGCTGCATGTGCCTCCCTATCCCAGCGATCTAAAGTCTGGAAGAATTCAATCAGGGCTGTGATGTGGGAATCGTCGAGGGCGTAGGGGAGAACCGAGTCGGAGTCAGCGCGTGGGGTAAAGGAGCCCATCGCTTCGCGCTGGGTCTGTACGGCGGGGCTCTGCCCCGCACCCCGGCCAGTTTTACGCTGAGTGTAGCCCGCTGCGCGGGGCCGGGAGTCATCTTTGGAACCTGCTGCGGGATGGAACTGAACTGGTGGGCGAGCCGCTGGCTTTCGGCCAGCCGTTGATGGAGGTGTAGGCCGTCTCAGCCCCGGATCGGACTGGCTAACCGATTGCCCGGATTTTGGTCGGACCGCACTCCGCTCGCCCATAAGAGCGCCGCTCGTGGCGCTGTTATGGTTATAACTTGTTTATTACCATTAACTTATGGGAGACATCTGTGGATCGATTTGCATTTTGTGGCGGAGCCGTTGACGATTGTCTTGATTACCTGGCGGTGACACTTGATTGGCCCCGAATTAACTGGCGAAGATTTTTCTGATCTGACCTGGGAATCTGAGCAAGAGCAGAAGCGCAAGCCGGGAAGGCCACGCGCGATTGACCCAGAATCTCTTCGTCGTGCAGTGAACGATTTGCAATTCGTCCTTGAGCAGAATTGGGGTGTGGTAGGTTGGCTCCTTCGAGAAGCCAAGTCGATATCCGACGTGCGAAATGCGTTTGCGAAGATCGTTCACCAGCGTTGCGGACATTTGGAGCCAGTCACGGACGATCAGACGCGGGAATCCCCGACGAGGCGTTCACGCCCATCGAGGGCGACGACCGGGAGATATGCAGCAAGTTCAAGAAGGTGAACAAGAACGAGAAGAAGGGCCAGGCACGCCTGTTTGACACCACGACAGACCTATGGGAACAGCTTAGCAACCTGGCCGCCAGCATGGTCCATCTGGACGATGCTTCGGACGATTCCATTGAAGCTGTCCGCAACAAGGAGCGGATGTATGAAGCCATGGTCCGTTCTGGCAACTATCTCGATGGCCAGTTCTGGGCGGATGCATGGTGCGCGGCTTTCGTGTGGAAGAAGACGGAGGAGTTCAACTACCCCATCACCGAAGAGGTCTTCCGCCGCATTGCGGATGTCAGGGCGCCCACGCCAACTGGATGAATACAAAACTTGGGATGCATTTTTGTTTGTGGGGTTGGTCATCGGCCGTTCTGCCACTTTTCCTCGGCGTTGTAGCGGCGGGACTATCCTTGGTCCGCTTACGGTGCTGGATCATGCCCCGGTCGCGTAACAGTTTGCTATCTCCGGTCGAGGACTAATCGTTGCAGTGCAATCAGCCGATCCTTGAATGCGCATCGACAACCCGGTAGTGCCTGCGGCAGGATGGAATCACCGCGAATCGTTAGCCAATAAACGAAGGTTCTAAACGAATTGCGCGAGAGTGGCCGCCATTCCGGGCACGATCCTGTTGTTTGGCTCCAAAGGGCATTTGGGAGGCGGCGGCCAAGGTTGGAAAAGGATTGGTCACGATTCGAGCCAAAATCGGCATTTTTCGCTATGCACCAGCACGATCAGCGACGGACAATCGGGTCCCCGAGCGGGAGATTGTGGGGAAGCTGGCACGCCATAAGGAACCTGCAGTCGGTCCCACGTCGCTATCTCACCTACGGAATTAGCTACGTTGCGGCGCAACAAGAAAAAGGGAGATTTTCAGCGTTACACTGTCTTTATTATGTCGACTGAACGGTTGTCTATTTCCCCGATGAAAGATCCCCTTACCTGGCTCTATCCTCCGATCGAGCCCTACCACGCGGACCGGCTGCGGGTTTCGCCCGTGCACGAGCTCTACTTTGAGGAAAGTGGCAACCCCGCCGGCAAGCCGGTGGTGTTTCTCCACGGCGGTCCCGGCGGCGGCTCTGATCCTAAACAGCGCCGCTTTTTCCATCCCGAGAAATATCGCATTGTCTGCTTCGACCAGCGCGGCTGCGGCAAGAGCACGCCCTACGCGTCGCTGGAGGACAACACCACCTGGGACCTGGTGGCGGACATCGAGAAACTCCGCGCACAACTGGGTATCGAGCACTGGCAGGTATTCGGCGGATCCTGGGGCTCCACGCTGGCCCTGGCCTACGCCGAGACGCATCCGGAGCGTGTCACGGAGTTGATTCTGCGCGGCATCTTCCTTCTGCGTCGGCAGGAGATCGAATGGTTCTATCAGCGCGGCGCCTCGATTCTTTACCCGGATGCCTGGGAGGCGTACCTGTCGCACATTCCGGAGGCGGAACGCGGCGATCTTCTTACTGCCTACTACAGCCGTTTGACCAGCGATGACGCGGCCGTGCGGCTCGCCGCCGCGAAGATATGGAGCGGATGGGAGGGTGCCACATCGAAGCTAATGCCCGATTCAGCCTTTGCCGGTCACTATGAAGAGGACGAGTTCGCCCTGGCCTTCGCGCGCATTGAGGCCCACTACTTTGTCCACCGGGGTTTTCTCGAAAGTGACGATCAATTGCTGGTCAATGTCGGTCGGATTCGCGCCATCCCCGGAGCGATCGTGCAGGGCCGCTATGATGTGGTCTGTCCCATAGAGAGTGCATGGGCTCTGCACCGTGCATGGCCTGAGGCCGACCTGGTGATCACGCCGGACAGCGGGCATAGCGCGTTCGACCCGCCCAATACCCGTGCCCTCGTCGCGGCTGCCGACAAATTCGCCAGTTACTAAAGGAAGACATGAATTAGTTCAGCACGGCGCACGTTGGTGGCTAGAGCAGGGCCGGTCGAAGCACCGCCGACTAGCCTGCTTTAGCAGCAATGCGATTGATTCGAGTGGGTAACCGCCATTTTGTCCCCTACCCGGTTTGCGGCTGGTTTCGCGTGATTCCCGAGGCTGATACTTGGCAAATGGAAGAGTCGGCGATCGTCGAGCCTGGAGAGAGTCCTGCAGCCGTCTTCACTTCGTAGGGAGTCGAGACCTCGCTATCGGATAAGTGCGAGCACAAAAAGGTCGGGGTCACTTCGGCAGCCCGTGCTTTCCCTTGACATCGCTCTGACGTTGCCCAATAATCGGGCTACCCGACGCCAAAGATCAAAGTTTCATCACTGATACTAAGTCGGGCAGGCGAGTTGCTCTCTCAGAAAGTCGCCCATGCTAGGGTGGCATGCAAGTTAGACATGGAGAAGCATCAGAGCCAATAGGCGCTGATGCTCTTTATTCTCCGGTCTAAGTCAGCGAATATTTGCTCCCATCCCGGGCGACAAACCCACATGAGGTGACATCAAATGCCAACTCGGATTACGCGTCTGGTTGTGTTGATGCTTGAGAATCGTTCATTCGACCATATGCTCGGGTTTCTCAGGAAAACCAATCCCGCCATCAACGGACTGAATGGCGACGAATGGAACTACCCGGCGGGAGAGGGCGCAGCCAACATTATTGTCAGCGACGATGCCGGCGACGTTGAAGACCTCAACCCCGATCCAAACCACGAATTCGCGCATGTAACATGGCAGATCTCTTCAACCGGCGACCCGGTCGGCAATCCCGATATGAAGGGCTTCGTGCGCGACTACTATGAGGACTGCAAGGACGCGAACCACGCTGCGGGAATCATGAAATGCTTTACGCCGCAGACGCTGCCGATTCTTTCCACCCTGGCCACACAATACGCCGTCTGCGATCGCTGGTTCTCCTCCGTGCCCGGTTCCACAATCCCCAACCGCTTATTCGTTCACGGCGCCAGTTCGGCCGGCTCCCTCACGCAGGATGTCATGGCTGCACCCTTCGCTCTGCACACTATTTTTGAGAGCTTCGACGACACCACGCCCCACGACTTCGCGATCTACACTGCCGGTTCTTCCGTCCTCTTTGCCAACAAGTTCCTCATCCAGAACATGGTCAAGTTCCATGACTACGCGAATTTTGTCGTTGACGCCACCAGCGGTAATCTTCCCGCATACACCTTCATTGAGCCCGCTTATGACGACGACGGCGAGGGAACATTTGCCAACAGCCAGCACCCCGACTTTCCCGTCGACCGCGGGGAGACCCTCATTCGCGAAATCTACTACGCGCTCACCAAAAGCCCCGACTGGAAAAGCACACTCTTCCTCATCCTTTACGACGAACACGGCGGAATCTTTGACCACGTCTCGCCGCCTGTCGTCACGCGCAACCCTATCTACAACAACCTTCCCGACGTCGAACACGCCGGGCCGTCTGACGTATTCGACTTCACCCGTCTCGGTGTCCGGGTCCCCGCGGTCTTCATCTCCCCGTGCATTCCACCCAACACCCTGATCAACGACCGGGACTACGACCACTGCTCCGTGGTCTCCACCGTCCGCAAACTCTTTTGCAATCCGGCCAGCCAGCCGCTGAATTGGCGCGAAGCCCAAGCCGCAACGTTCGAAAATATACTCACTCTTACCGGAGCAAACATCCGGACCGATGTGGTCAACCTGCCCGAGCCCGTTGTCTCCTCCGGCGTCAATATAAACGCCGCTGCGGACGCTCCCATTCCCCGCGCCCCAACCGATCTCACCGTCCTCATGGCCGGCGCCATGCATAACGCGCTTCAGCAGCAAGGTCTTCAACCGCCCGGCGACTACTCAACCCTCACTAACTCCACTCAGGTGTCTGCTTATCTGAAACAGGCCCAGCAGATCCTGCAAAATGCGGCAGGAGGTGGACAATGACCCTGCTTCTTCGCGCTCACAATCTTCTCCGTCTCCTGGCGGTCGGCTTCATGCTTTCTTCCGCATCCATGTCGCTTGCGCAAACCTACACAAGTTGCAAGGGTTTCTCCGAAAGCTTCTCCAGGAACAATCTGCATGTCAAGATCGACTGCCTCGAAGCATTGTTTTCTGAAGACCCCGCTCACCTCACGTTTTCCGGCATGCCTCCTGGTAACGGCATGGCATTTGGCGGAGTGCTCGAACAGAATAACCACTACGTCTCGCCGTTCTCGCTGCACACCGGCCCTGGCATCGTTCCCGGCCTATCCAATCCTCAGCAGCGCGACTTCACTACCGGCAAACTTCCTTCGGTTGCGGACGGCGCGCTATGGAGTGCCGATGGCAGTCTCGCCGCGGTCTTCTCCACAAACGGGAGCTGGGTCACCACCGGCGCATTGACCGTCATGCCCAAGGGCTACCAAGACGGCCACCGCACCGATCACGGGGGCGTCCAGATCAGTTGCAACAAGCTCGGCCCCCTGTGTACCAAACAGATCCTCGGCTTGCACTTCCAAGCCTCCCACCGCAGTCTCCAGACCATCTCGTTCTACGGCATCGGTTCTGACTCGCCCTTGACCAAGTACGTCTTTCACGAAAACGACACTTTCGCATCCATCCGCGCTGCGCTTCCCCTCGCTGACTGGTTCACCTTCGAGTCGGGCGCGGAGTTCCGCCTAACTGATCTTCCCCACACCAATGCACCCAACTCCGTTAGCGCAAACTTCACCACCGCAGCAGCTCCGGGTCTCTCTTCACAACCCGGCTTTGGTCATTATCACTTCGCGATCCGCACCAGTCCGATCGCTATCCTGTCGCCCCGGACCGACGACCAGGACGATAACCATACCGGGCCCCTGATGAAGCCGTACGTCCAGTTCACCTTCAACAACAGCGTGGAATACCACTGGTACTCCGCGCCGGGGCATTCAGCCTCATCGTTCCAGCAGTTTGTCGAAGACTCGGACGAAAACATTCAGCTTGGCACCCGGGTTCGCCACTACGTGCAGGTTGGCGACGCAAAAACCGGCGCCGAACACTTCTGGGATTCTGTGCTCGCCAAAAACTGCGGTGACAAAGACATCGATTGGTCCAAACCAGCCAACTACGTGCTCAAAGTGCGCCAGCCCTGCGGCTTCGGAGACCTTGACCTGGTTTCCCATATTGTGGCCTCCAGAACCGGACCCGATTCGACCGTCCCGTTTTACTACCAGCCCACCGTCGGCGGCTCTGATATTGACTCCCGGCTCAGCTTGCGCGCATGGCCCAACTACCGCTTCCGCGCCCCCAACGCTCTCTTCGTTCAGACCAACTACATCCTGCCCCTCTACAACATTCTGGTCTTCTACGACGCCGGAACTGTCGGCCCCACTTTCTCCAGCCTCTCATTTGCAGGCCTTCGCCAGGATGCAGGCTTCGGCGTAGCCTTGTCGCTCAAGGGCCGTATCGCGGCTCAGGGATACCTCGCGTTCGGCGCAGGACACGGCCCCACCTTCGGCTACAACTTCACAAAATTCTTCTGAGACTCACCTGCCGCCAAGGTCTCAGTGACGCTCCACCTGCCACTGGTGAGTCGGTTTCACTTGGAATCGGTAAACGCCGATGTGGCTGGGAGAAATTCTGGCTTCGTGCTGCATCGACGAGGCACTTGTTGACGGCAGATCTATGGCGTAAAGGTCCACCGATGTTCACGGAAAAGATGTATCGGTTTTAGGAAGATTCCGGGTCCTCCGAGTGCGCTAATTCGGTGAAGACGCCGGCGCTGAAGCCGGCACCTGTCAACCGCGATCCGTTAGAGGCTCCTTACTCTTGCAGACCGTTCGTAGCCGAAGCTACGAACCAACAGCCAACGGCTATATCTCCTCCAGCACCGCGCAGAGGTACTGCCAGAAGGGCTCAACCGACGATACCTGCACGCGCTCATTTGTGCTGTGGGGGTTCTCGATCTGCGGGCCGAAGCTCACCATCTGTATGCCGCGATACTTAACGCCGTGTATGACAGCGTCGGCTCCTGTCAACTAATTTTCGCAACAAGACCCTTGTTGTGGCCGGAGGGGTGTCAAGGGCGCCGTTGTTTGGCATTCATCTTGACCCTTGACACCCCTCCGGCCACCCCCACAATTAGCTTTGGAACGAATCTCAGATGTTCTTTCTGAGATTCGTTCCATAGTTGAAAAAACCGGTCTTGCATCGCCAGACGACCCGAAGCTCGCAGGTTGAAATTCAATCACATTCGATGGCAACCATTTAGGTTCCACCAGCCATGTATTCGGTCCGGTCGTGCACCATGATTCCTTGTTCAAACTCCCTCAACGAGCAAGGGAGACGGGGTGTCCAATCAA
>Ga0302270_10000675_pt1 | contig 36108 bp, 37 predicted proteins | sample III_Bog_E2_3_FD_198773 | JGI IMG/M metagenome (GOLD analysis project Ga0302270, IMG submission 198773) | Peat permafrost microbial communities from Stordalen Mire near Abisko, Sweden - III_Bog_E2_3 | ecosystem: Environmental > Terrestrial > Soil > Wetlands > Peat | place: Sweden: Abisko... | reverse complement strand
GGGCGCCCGCGCCCCCCCCCCCACGGCCCTGGAGCGCCGCCCCACGCCCCAGCCTCCGCCCGCTTCACGACCGCCCTCAAGGGCATCGAAACGGCCGGGACTATCATCAAACAAGACGTGCTCGTTTCCATCGACAACCAAAATGTACGGCCGAAACGCCCGGCCTGGCTGCGCGCGCCCGCGCCTGTCGGAGCGGAATACCGCGACTTGAAGAAGCTCGTGGACGAGCTCAACCTGCACACCGTTTGCGAGAGTGCAGCTTGCCCAAACGTTGGCGAGTGTTGGAACCATCGCACCGCGACTTTCATGATCCTCGGCAACGTCTGCACGCGGCGTTGCGGGTTTTGCAACGTGCAAAAGGGCGTGCCGCTGGAAATCGATCCCGATGAGCCGCGCCGCGTCGCCGAAGCTTGCGCGGCACTCGGCCTGAGATACGCCGTGATCACGAGCGTCAATCGCGACGACCGCAAGGACGGGGGGGCGGAACTCTTCGCGGCCACCATTCGCGCCATACGGGAACGCATCGCGGACTGTAAGGTCGAAGTGCTGATCCCGGATTTCCAGGGCTCGCGAGACGCGCTGGCGATTGTGATGGAGGCCGCGCCCGACGTGCTTAACCACAACGTCGAGACCGTGCCGCGCCTCTACCGCGAGGTCCGCATCGGGGCGCGCTACGAGCGATCGCTCGAAGTGCTTCAGCGCTCAAGGCAGATGCGTCCTGAGATTCCCACCAAATCCGGCGTGATGGTGGGTCTCGGAGAAGAGTCCGCCGAGGTCCTCGACGTGTTGCGCGACCTGCGCGCGCATGGCGTCGGGATTGCGACTATCGGCCAGTACCTGCGTCCTACGCCGTCGCACCTGCCCGTGCTGCGCTACGTTCCGCCCGAGGAGTTTGCGATGTACCGCGAAGAGGGCTTGAAAATGGGCTTCTCGCACGTCGAGTCGGGTCCGCTCGTTCGCAGCAGCTATCACGCGGCCGAAGCGCTGTAGGACACTAGGAACGCCGGTCCTGGGAACGCCGGTCTCCAGACCGGCTCTTATCGCGTCAGCGCCGTTTCCGGCGAACCCGTTCCCGATTTCAACGCGACCGCTTGAAGCGCTGTTTCGCCGCACTGTCCATCTTTTCGGTGGCATATTGCACGATCAGCCGCGGGCAGGTGTCCTTGTAGCGCAGCAGAAACGCCTCCGCGAGTTCGGGCTGCCGCTTCCATGCCTCGCGCAGAAACCAGCCTGTGCCCTGCTGCACAACCTTCTCACTGTCGCTCATCAACGGCTCGATCAACCGCAACATAGGGGTAAGATCGTCTGTCCCTTTGAGCAACTCAATCAGCGTAACGGGAACGGCTCTGCGTTGATACTTGAACGGCGATGCCACCCAAGGCTCGAACGCCGCGACATCCACCACCCCGCGTTTCAGAAAAGGTCCGAGTACCAGCTTGGCCATCGTGTCGACTTGTGCCCAATTCCCGATCCCCTGGTCGAACCAGTTGCCGATGCGCGCGAAGACCTCGGGCGAATACATCTCAGACGAGTCCGCGACAAATCGAATCGCCGTGAACACCTCTTCGTATTTGCCGGGACGCACCAGCAGATCGCAGGCATCGAGCAACGCCGGGAGACCGGCCTGTTGGAGTTGTGCGAGCCACTCCTTGCGGCCAGCCTCCCATTCGGGCAGCGTATGATCCACCCCATAGGCGTCGTAGCCTTCGACGAAGTAACGGGCGTATTTCCGCACCCGCTCCGGATCCGTATGGGCCTCGCAGAACGCCCGGATCTCGCCGGCGATTCGCTTCGATGACCTCGATTTTGTGACCGTCGATCCTGCCTTCATTCAACTCTCCTCCTCGCGCCACTGGCAGCCGTGATCCTCAGAGGCAGTGACACTCAGCGCGCACTCGTCGGGGTCGCGGATCCGGCACGAATTTTGTGAGTGATTCTACTCCCTTGCGCATCAGAATACAGAGCCAGACTGCGGCTTACACTGGAGGCTGTTACCCGTAACGACGCGGGTGTGTCTTCATTTCATCGGAGTTCATTCCATTGACGCCTGAACTGATTGAACCCGGCCTGTGGCGCATCCCACTACCGATGCCTTCCGGCCCGCCTTTCGTGAACGTTTACCTGGTCCGCTCCGAGGATGGCTGGATCCTCGTCGATACGGGCTTCGGCGTGCCCGGTATTTTCGACGAACTCTCCGCCGGCTTCGCGTATGCCGGCGTGTCACCGGCCAACCTGAAGCAGATCCTGCTGACCCACGTTCATCCCGATCACGGCGGCAACGCCCCCAGGCTCTCGGCCATGAGCGGCGCGCCCATCCGTCTGCATCCCGCCGACGCCGAGTTGCTCGCCTGGATCCTGCGCCCTGGTTCTGCCGGACGCATGGGCGAGCGCCTGCTCAATGCGGGCGCCGAGCCTGACAAGGTGGCTGAATCGGTGGAGGCCTGCGGCCGGCTTTTCTCGCTTTTCCCGCCTCTCCCCGGTGCGACGCCACTGAGGGATGGGGAGACCATCCCGACGGCGTTGGGGCCTTTGGAGGTGATCCACACGCCGGGCCATTCGCCGGGCCATGTTTGCTTCTACTTGCGGGCGCGTGGCGTTCTGCTCTCTGGCGACACTGTGCTGGAGGGGATCTTTCCGAACGTCGGCGTCGTCGACGGACACGATTGTTTCGGAGAATTCCTGGCGACACTCGACAGGCTCCAGACGCTAGGCGAGCCCCGGATTCTCCCGGCCCACGGGTTGCCTTTCGGAGACTTGAATGCCTGGTGCATCCGGACCAGGGCGGATGCTCTCGCGCGTCTGCGGCGCGTCAGTTCCCTCCGCGAGGAAGGGCTCACGCCCGCCGCTATCACGCGTCGTATCTGGGATCGCGATCTGCGTCCATTTGACCTGCAACTGGCCCTCACTACCGTTCTCGGCCAGATCCTCCACCTGGACCGCATCGAAACGGAACAAGCCCTGAGACCGCTGCGTATCTCTTGACGCGGGAGGCCCCGTTTATGATCCACTTCCTACTCTTTTTGATCCTCGCCGTTCTGTGCTGGCCGCTGGCGCTGATCGCACTCGTGCTCTTTCCGATCGTCTGGCTGCTTCTGCTTCCATTCCGCATCCTCGGTTTGGCGATTGGCGGAGTCTTCGAGTTGATCGGAGCGCTGTTCTACCTGCCCGCCCGCATCCTGCGGGGCATCCTCGGCTAAAACGGAGCCGCGACAGTGAGGGAGCGATGGCTATCATTGCCCTCTGCTCCCAAGCTGATTCTCGAGGCGCGGCCCCGAAGCGTGGGGGTTCCCACCAGTGCGAAGACGGGGTAGTATACGCGTATGAGCCTGATCGAGCTTCAGCAAGCGATAGAGGCCCTGCCGGTCGAACAGCAGGCAAGCCTTGCTGCCTGGCTTGCGGAACGGGACCGTCCCCAGTGGGACCTCGAAGTCGAACAAGACTTCTCGGCTGGAGGGGCGGGGATGTCCCTGCTCGATCATGTGCGTGCCCAGGTGGATCTGGGCGAGTCTTTGCCGATGGCAGAAAGCCGCGAGCGGCGATAAGCCTTGCGCTCCTTTGCATTACCAGAGTTCTGGAAATGCTATGAGGCACTTCCGGAGAATACGCGAGCCCTCGCGGACGACAAGTTCATTCTCTTCGAGCGGGACCCATTCCACCCCGCGTTAGGATTGCAGCAGAAGGGCGCGGTCTGGACAGTCGATGTGGGGCGTTCCTATCGCGCGATTGCCTATCGCACTGGAGACGATTTCCATTGGTTCTGGATCGGCTCCCACGAAGCCTATAACAAGCTCTTGCGTCGCGTGAAGTGATCCGGGCGCTTGCGCGCCAATCAATCACCGGTTCAGCGAAAATCGCTGAACGCGAAGTGCTCCGCGCCGGAAACGAGTTCGGCCCGCACTTTCCCGTCCGGCTGCCTCAAAACTCCCGTGACGCCGGGCGGGAGCGTCACGTCGATTTCTACCCCGTTTGCGTTGCGAGTCCAATGGCAGGCAATCCTGCCGCGCGGCGAGTCGTAGCTCGCTCCGGCAGACTGCAGATCGCCGACGGGATGCGGTTGCAGGATAACCCGTTTCCACGCCGGCGCGGCCGGGTCCGGCGCGATGCCGGCCAGCCCCTGATAGAGCCAATCTTCGATGTGGCCGAGCATGAAATGGTTCTGCGAGGCGCCGGGATTCGCGTCCCAGGCTTCCGTCAACGACGTCGCCCCGCGCGCGAGTTGCGAAGCGTAGCTGGGCGCGTCTTTCGCCGTGGCCATGTCCCAGATGACGTCGGAACGCCCGCCCGCCGCGAGCGCGGCCAGCACGTAGTGGTAACCGATGTCACCCGCGCTGGTGTGATTGCCGCGTGAGCGCACGTCGTCGGCTATGTGATCGACGAGTGCTTGTTGAGAACCGTCGGGAGCCAGTCCAAGCACGAGCGGCATGGCATTGGACGTCTGGCTGCCTGTCCCGAAGCTTTTCTTCGCGGAGTCGTAGAACCTGCGCTGGAACTCGGCGCGCACCGCATCGGCTCGGCTGACGAGTAAGCTTTGATCCGCCGTACGCCCCAGCATCGCGGCGACCTGAGACGCCACGATCAGGTCCTGATAATAGATGGCAGTCGCCGTAATGCCGTACGGAGTCAATTGCGAGTACCCGGGGAACTTCGGCCCGATGTCGTACCAGTCGCCCAGGCCGTAGGACAGGATGCCCTTGTCCGACTGCTTGTCGAGGTAATCCACGTAGCGCTTCATCGTGTCGTACGATTCTTCGACCGGTCGCCGGTCGCCGTACCAGGTCCAGGCTTGCCACGGCGCGAGCACGGCCGTCGAGCCCCACTCCGGCGAGTCGCGGAACCCGCCTCCAAAGACGACGTACTCCGGAGCGATGTCTGGCACCATGCCATTGACGAGTTGCGCATCGCGGGTGTCGGCGGCGATCTTGGGCAGCACATTCCGCAGATCGAAGTTGTACGCGATCCCGGCGCCCATCAAGTGCACCTGTTCGAGCCAGCCCAACTTCTCGCGCTGCGGGCAGTCGCTCAGGACGTTTTGAAAATTGCTGCGGATCGCCTGTAAAATCAGGGCGTGGATGCGGTTCAACAGGTCGCTGGAGCTTTCGAATTTGCCCGTTACGGCCGCATCGGCGTAGAGGAACTCGCCTTCCACCGACTCCGGCTTTACGCCCTCCACTTGGAGATATCGGAAGCCGGTGTAAGCGAACTTGGGCGTCCACGTCTCCAGACCTGAGCCTTTGAGCGTGTACTCAAACCAGACCGGCGAGCCCGTCGCCGTCTGGTTTGGGCGGCCCTCCGCATCCAGCAATTCGCCCGGGGTGAGGCGGATCTTCTGCCCGGCCGTACCGCGCACCTGGATCCTCGGCCGGCCCGCGAAGTTCATCCCCAGGTCGTAGACGAATACTCCCGGTCTGGTCTCCTTCACGCTCGATGTCTTGTAGGTCTTCTGCACAACGATCGTCGGCGAAAATTGAGCCATCATGACGCCGCCCGGCGCCTCCGTGCCGCTCGCATTCGCCCAACGCCATGCGACGAAGCCGGGCCGGTCCCAGCCGCTCCGCTCCAGGCGCGCGTCGTAGTCTTCGCCGCCATAGATGCAACTGAACGTGATCGGCCCCGGCGCTGTCTTCCAGGATGTGTCGGAGCCGACGACGGCCTTCGCACCATCGGTGTATTCCAACTCCAGTTGGAAGCGCAACTTCGGCGGGCCGAACGACGCCGTGAACTTGGCGTAGCGTCCGCCCGGCACGTTATACATGCCATTGCCCAGCATCACGCCGGCCACGTTGCGGCCCTGCGTCAACAGCGCAGTAACGTCGAGTGTCTCGTAGTAGATCCGCTTGCGATAGTCGCTCCAGGCTGGCGCGAACAGATGATTGCTCGCGGGAGCGCCGTTGAACGTCACTTCGTGCTGGCCCAACCCCGCAACGTGCAGCAGCGCTCTCCGCAAGGGTTTGGCTACGTCGAACTCTTTGCGGAACAGCGGCAGCGGACCGGGCACCAGCGCGCCGCTGTTCGCCATAATCCACCGTGCCTTCCACTCCCCCGGCTCGAGCAGGCCCATGGTCCATTCCGCGATTGCGGCGGCCTTGGTCCACACTCCGGCCCGATCGCGAGCCTGCACCTGCCAGAAGCAGCGCTGGTTCGACTCGAGCGCCTTGCCCGCGTAAACGATGTTGATCGTTTCTTCCGACAACACCTCGCCCGAGTCCCACAGATCGGCATGGCCCGGCTGCAGCAGTTCCGGCTTGGAAGCGACCAGGATGCGGTAGGCCGTCTGGCGCTGGCCTTTTTCCGCCGATTCCAACACCCAGCTCAGGCGCGGTTGCGCCGCATCGACGCCCAGCGGGTTCGAGCGGGCTTCACATTCCAGCCTGACGGGTTGCACCGCGGCGCTCGCGAGCGAGCAGAAAAGGAGACAGGAGAGGAGGACTCGCATAGCCTCCGACAGTCTATCGCGTCAGCAGCAGCCGCACGTCCATCACGTTCGTGCCGGTGGGCCCGGTGCGGATCAGGTCGCCCAGAGCGTCGAAGAAATGATACGAGTCGTTGCGGGCGAGAAACGCGGCGGAATCCAGCCCTAGCTTGCGGGCACGTTCGAGCGTGCGGCCATCGGCGATGGCGCCTGCGGCGTCGGTCGGGCCGTCCGTGCCATCGGTGCCGCCGCTCAGCGCGGCTGCTGCGGGTACGCCGTCGAGCGCCAGCGCGCAGGCCAGCGCGAACTCCTGATTGCGTCCGCCCAGACCCTCGCCGCGCAGCGTCACGGTCGTCTCTCCGCCCGAGATGAAACACACCGGCGGGCGCGCGGGGCGGCCGGAAGCGATCGCTTCTTTCAGAATCGCCGCGTGCATGGAGGCGATTTCGCGCGTCTCGCCTTCGATCAGCGTGGACAGCACGACAGGCCGGTAACCGCGCTCGCGCGCCGCCCTCGCCGCGGCATCGACTGCCAGACGGTTTGACCCGACGATCACGTTTTGCACTCGCCGGAAGCAGGCATCTCCAGACTTTGGAGTTTCGTCGATCTCTCCGAGCAACCCAGCTTCCAGGCGGTGGCGCACAACGCTCGGGATACGATCCTGCAGTCCGTACCTCTCGATGACATGCCATGCCGATCGGAACGTCGAGGCGTCCGGCGCGGTGGGTCCCGAGCCGATGACATCCAGCGGATCGCCGATGACGTCCGATAGCATCAGGGCCACCACTGTTGCGGGCGCGGCGAGGCGAGCCAACTGTCCGCCCTTGATCGCAGAAATGTGTTTGCGGACCGCGTTGATCTCCTGGATGGCCGCTCCGCAGGCCAGCAGCAGCCGCGTCGTCTCCTGCTTTTCTTCGAGCTCGATCGGGGCGGAAGGCAGCGGCATCAGCGCTGAGGCCCCACCCGAGATGAGAACGATGACCAGATCCTCTCCCGTTGCCTCAGCGGCGAGAGCCGCGATGCGCCGCGAACCTGCGACGCCGGCGGCGTCCGGGACAGGATGGCCGCACTCGTGCAAATCAATCCGTTTCAGGCGTGCGGCGTGGCCATACTTGGTGTTGATCAGACCTTGCGTGATGCGGCGGCCCAGCAGAGCTTCGAGCGTCTGCGCCATGCGTGCGGAAGCTTTGCCCGCTCCCAGTGCGATGACGCGGTGGTAACACGCAAGGTCGTAGCGCTTGCGGCCCACTTGAAGCCTCGACTCATTGCAGGTGACATGCCTCCGAATCGCCTCCCGCGGATCCGCCGCCTTCAGGGCGGCCTTGAAGATCGCGAGCGCATCGCGGCGAAGCGTGGATTCCAGGCTCATGAGTTTTTTCAGAACAGTGGGAGTTTCAGGATCTCTTCGACTGCGGCGTCGGAACCTCCACCACTGATGGTGATCCGGTAGTCCGCCTTCTCGTAGACCGGCCGGCGTATGTGGAATAGCTCTTCGAAGCGTGCAGGGTCTCGGGCCAAGGGACGGTGGACCGCTCCGCTGACTCGCGCTCGCAACATCTCCAAGGGAGCGTCGAGCCAGATCGTCACCCCGTGGTTCTGAATGAGGTCGAGGTTCCCGGCCTGCGCGAAGCAGCCTCCTCCGACCGCAATCACCCAGGGAATCCCGCGGCTTACGTCGTCGATGCGCCGTTGCAACGCCTCATGTTCGGACCGCCGGAAATCGGCTTCACCGCGCTTCTCGAAGATCTCGGGAATCGACATCTGCTCGCGGGAAGCGATGTCTTCGTCCAGGTCGGCAAAGCGCCAACCCAGATGACGCGCCAGGGCGCGTCCGACGGTGGACTTGCCGGCGCCCATGAAGCCGACGATAAAGAGCCCGGGAGTGCGCTTCAGTTTCAAAATCATGCGCCACGTACCATGCGACGAAACAGTCAGGCCAATTGAGATTCCATCACGGAACGTGGCACGGTGGCAAAGGCCGGGGCGGATCGCAGCGGGCCGCACGGAGAACCAGAGTCGGGCGATTGAGCCGATGGCCCGGCGCGGGACGCTCCGCCATGCCGTGTGTTCTGCATGTAATTCAGCCAAACAGGCATAATGCTAGCATGCGTGGGGATTTGCTCCCTCTCTTCCCATTACAGACCGTGCTGCTTCCTCGTGCACCTCTGCCGCTCCACATTTTCGAGGACCGGTACAAGGAGATGGTGCGCGACGTAATGCTGGCCGACAGCGAATTTGGAGTGGTGCTCGCCAACGACGATGGACTGCTCAATACAGGCTGCACGGCACGCATTGAACGCATCCTCCGGCAGTTTGAGGATGGCCGCTTGGATTTGATGGCCGTCGGACAGCACCGGTTCCAAATCCTCTCGCTCGACTCCGAGCGCAGCTACCTGCGCGCCCGGGTGGAGGAGTTCGAAGACGACGACTTCGCTCCAGTGCCGGAAGGTAAACTGAACGAGGCGTTTGTGCTGTATGCCGAATATGCGCGCGTCTCCGGCGATGAGACTGAGACTCCAAGTCCCGATGAACCACTGCTGAGCTTCGTCCTCGGCGCCATTTCACCGGACGTTGAGTTTCGCCAGCTATTGCTTGGAACGCGCTCGGAGGCGCGGAGAATTGAACTGGTTGCCGCGCATCTCGCTCAACTGATCCGGCGGCGCCAGGCCGAAGACGCCATGAGGAATACGGCGCGCACCAACGGGCATGGCAAACATTGGAAGGGTTATACAGGCAAGTGGAGAGATTGAACCTGATCGTCGATGCCGACGATACGCTGTGGGAAAACAACATTTACTTCGACGAAGCCTTCGCGGATTTCGTCACCTACCTTGAGCATTCGACTCTGAACGCGGACGAGATTCGAGGCATCCTGGATGAGATCGAACTCGCCAACTCGCGCGTCCACGGCTACGGCTCTTTGAACTTCGGCCGGAACCTGCAGGAGTGCTACCGGAAACTGGCGGAACGCGAGATTGCGCCCAGCGATCTGGAGACCGTCAAAGGATTCGCCCTGAGAATCCTGGAGCAACCGTTGGAACTCTTCGCGGGCGTTGAGGAGACGCTCGCCTATCTTGCCGGCCGGCACGACCTGACGCTCTTTACGAAGGGCAACGCCGAGGAGCAGAAGATGAAGATCGAGCGCTCCGGTCTCGGCGGGTTCTTCGCCCATACGGCCATCGTGAAGGAAAAGAATGTGGCGAGCTACCAGGAGCTGATCCACGCGCGCGGCATCGCTGCGGAATCCGCCTGGATGATCGGCAACTCGCCGAAGTCGGACATCAATCCGGCGCTGGAAGCCGGGCTGAACGCGGTGTTCATCCCGTACGCCACGACCTGGACTCTGGAGCGGGAGGAGCTATGCGATCCGGGGCCGGGCTGTCTGGTGGTCCTGGAGCGCTTCGCGGACCTGAAGAACGTGTTCTAGCTCAAAGGCAAAACCGCTGATCTTGGCGGTTCCGCAAATAACCCCTTTCGAATCAAGGGACAAAACCAGGAAACCGCCAATCGTAGCGGTTTTGCCCTCTGCGCCCGCTTGAAAATCCTGTGGTGAATCAGGCTGCGGACCTGACGCGATTATGGTCCTAAACGACTGCGAAGCGATCAGCCAGTGTGCGAGAACGCCACCTTATCGGGCACGAATTTCTTCAGGTATTGCTTCACGCGATCTGCTTGCCGGCGTCGGGTCCAACCGACTGGTCGAACACCGACTCGACCGTGATCTTCACTACATGTTGCACTGGCGGCAGCGCCTCCGGCCTTGCTTTCATCTGCTGGCTGGTTTTCTCGAACAGCGGGCCAGAACTCGATATCTCTGCCGTTCCCTTGATCTGGTAGCCCTTGCCTGTAGCCGCGTCCACCACCGTGACGGCGACCTTGCTGTTCTCCAATAGGTTCCTTGTGGTCTTCAGAGAGAACAAATCGGCGAAAAGTACGTGCTGGTCATCCAATAGCTTGAGGGAGCCTTTGGGGGTAACGTTGGGCACCCCATCCCGGGATGCGGTTGCCACCCATGCCAGTTTGCCGGGCAGAAAATCCTGTACGTGCTTTGGAATGCTCACCATGATAGTACCTCTAGATGTGAATCTCTGGACATTCGTGCCGCGGCCCCGATCAAGGAAGTTAGTTGCCACCCGCCGATGCCCAGCACCCCGGCGGCCATGGTTGGCTTCTTCCCGATGGTGTCGAACACTTGCAGGCTCAAACGCTTCCCACGCGTTAAACCAAATCTGATTCTGCCAGGCTTGACCAGCAGGTGCCGTAGCAGACGCTACAAAGTTTGCATTTCCTGCCGGGCCAGCAGTCTGTGGAGAAGCCCATCCGGTGACCGGAAATATCATGGTGCAACGCCCACTGTGAATCTGGTGTCAACTTAACCTTTGGCGACCAAGTCACTAATAAAAAGGAACTTGCCGCTCGTGCGAATTTTCCCTAAATCGCGGAGTTTCCCGAGCACGCGTGTTACGCTGACGCGGTGAGCACCCACCAGAAAGCCAATTTCCTCGTGGGTCAGCGGAAAGGCAATCGTCCAACCTCCGGGGACCGGCGCGCCCATTTCCCGCGCGACGTTAACCAGCACCTCGTAGAGCCGGTCATCCAGGTTGGGTTCCGAAAGAGCGCCTACCTTCTCTGAGAGGTGCTGGATGCGGCGGGAAAGGTTTCGGATCACCACCAGCCCGACCTTCGGATATTCCACCACCAAGCTCTCGAATGCCATTCTATCGATACCGCAAGTAAACGTTGGCTCCAGGCAAGTGGCCCCAACCGGGTATTCGCCCTTCTCCAGGAGCACGCTTTCGCCGAGCAGATCTCCCGCCTTTCGGATATCGAGGGTGAGCATGCGTCCTTCCTCCGTGATCTTCCAGAGCTTCACCGATCCCATCTTGATCAGGTACATACTGTCTGCGTGGTCGCCTTGCCGGAAAAGATCCTCTCCGGCGGATAGGCTTTTTCGTACAAAATGCTTCGAGACGTTGTTCCACACTTCCGGTGGCACGCCCTCGAAGAGCCAGACCTGACCAAAGCAACCGGCATGGAGCACAAGGCCGGGGCCGGACCGCTCATTACAAAAGCACGAGTTGCTCATGATACTTCGCTTTTTGCGACCAGCTTTCAGCCACCACTTTACAGGATAGTTGCCCCATGGCCCGGCGCGCCAAATCCACCTGCGTCCTGGTAGTGCTCCTGGCCTCCGCAGCGTTCTCCTCACGCTCCGCGCCGGATCCTCTCCCCGGATTCCGGCCGCATGTGCAGTGGGCCTGGGAGCAGCCGGAGCGCCTTTCGTATGCGGACCCCAACTCTAGGGCACTCGTCTTCCTGGTCGGTGCGCTCCGCTGGCGAGGCACGGGTGGCGCCGATTCGGGGAAAAATCGTTCCCATTGAAACGGGCCAGTGCTCGCGCTTGTCCCACGCCAGACGAAGTGATATCGAGCATTCAGACTGATCGCTCTACCGGATGAAGCTCGCGCCGCGGCTCGCGATGTCGAGCACGAGTGACGGGAACACGCCCAGAACAACTGTCGCCACGCTGCACACGATCAGGGCCGTGCGGATCCCCAACGAGGGCTCCGGCAGCGTGTCAACGCCTTCCGGCGCGGGTTGCATGTACATGATCACGACCAGGCGCAAATAGTAGAACGCGGCCACGGCCGAGTTCAACAGGCCGATGATCGTGAGCGCGATCAGGTTCGAATCGAGCGCCGCTTTGAAGACATAGAACTTGGCGAAGAAACCGCCCGTCAGCGGAACGCCGATCAGCGACATCAGAAACACGGCAAAGATCGCCGCGGTGACAGGCTGGCGGTTACCCAGGCCGGAGAAATCGTCGATGTCCACGCGCGTTTCACCCTTGCGCGCGACATGGGTGATGACCGCGAAAGCCCCCAGGTTCATCGCCGCATAGGACGCCATGTAAAACATTGCGGCTTCCGTGCCCGTTTTGCTGGCCGCGGTCAGAGCGACCAGAACATAGCCGGCGTGCGCGATGGAAGAGTAGGCCAGCAGGCGCTTCACGTTGCTCTGCCGCAAGGCAGCGAAGTTGCCGACAACCATGGTGGCGATCGCGACGACCCACAGCACGGGAACCCAGTGGCTCTTGACCGGCTCGAAGGCCCACATCGTGATGCGTAGGAACGCCGCGAAAGCGGCTGCCTTCGGTCCGACGGACATGAACGCCGTGACCGGCGCGGGCGCGCCTTGATAGACGTCCGGAGCCCACGATTGGAACGGGACAGCGGAGACTTTGAAAAGAAGGCCGACTAGAACCAGCCCCAGGGCGACGCCAATCAGAATCGAGTTCGGCGCGTTCTGCGGATCGAGCAACACGCGGCGGATCTCGGTCAGGTTTGTGGTTCCGGTGGTCCCGTAGATCCAGGCGACGCCGTAGAGCAGGAACGCGGTCGCGAAGGAGCCGAGCAGGAAATACTTCAGCGCGGCTTCGTTGTTGCGCTTGTCGTCGCGCAGGTAGCCGGCCAGAACGTAAGTCGCGATGGAGGAGACCTCGATGCCGATGAAGATCATGATCAGCTCGTTGGCCGTGGCCATCAGGCACTGGCCGACGATGGAGAACAGCACCAACGAATAATACTCGCCGCCTTCGTGCCCGGCCTGTTTCAAATAGTTTGTGGAGATGAGAATTGTGACCGCGCCGACGGCCATCACGAGCACGCGGAAAAACGTCGCAAAGCCGTCCACCTGGAGCATGCGGTTGAACGCCGGTCCGGGGTCGGATGCGCCCGCAACGGCCAGAGCGATCGCCGCGAGCAGAGCTACAAAGGCAAAAATCGGAAGACCGCGCTTCTGTTTCGGAGACGTAATCGCTTCGAAGATCATCAGCAGCGTGCCCGCCGCCATCAGCAACAATTCCGGAGAGAAGCGGAAGAGTTCGGCGGCGCTGGGCATGTAGTTACCGGGCATCGGCAGACTCCTTCAAATCCGGGCGCACGGCGCGTCCGACGAGCGTGGCTGGCGGCGCCATCCGCCGCGCGTATGTAGTCTTCAGAACCAGGTTCAGAGTCTGGTCGTTGCTCGAGCGGACGGCCGGCAGGAACGTCCCCGAGCCGACGCCCATCCAGAGCATCAGCGCGATCAGCGGCGTGATGATGACCCACTCGCGCGGGCTCAAGTCGGTAAAGAGGCTCTTCACTTTCGTGGGCGTCTCGCCGTAGAAAGTGCGCTGGATAAGCCACAGCATGTAGACGGACGAAAGGATTACGCCCAGAGCAGCGAAGATGGCCCAGGGCAAGTTCGCCACGGCCGCGCCCTGCAGCACCAGGAATTCGCCCACGAAATTGCCCAGCAACGGCAGCCCGATGCTCGCCAGCGACGTGATCACGAAGATGGTCGTCAGCCACGGTGCGACCGTGGCCACCCCACCGTAGTCGGCGATCTCTAGCGAATGTCGGCGCTCGTACAGGAAGCCCACCAAAATGAAGAGCGCGCCGGTTGACACGCCGTGGTTCAGCATCTGGTACACCGCGCCGTCCATGCCGAAATGGTTGAAGCAGAAGATGCCCAGCACGACGAAGCCGAGGTGGCTCACCGAAGAATAAGCGACCAGCCGCTTCATGTTCGGCTGCACCATCGCGACCAGCGCGCCATAGACGATGCCGATGAGAGCAAGGATGACGATCCAATTCGCGGAGGCCTTGGCGGCATCGGGGAAAAGCGGCAGGCAGATGCGTACGATCCCGTAAGTGCCGAGCTTCAGCATGACCGAGGCCAGCATGACCGAGCCGGCAGTCGGCGCTTCGCCGTGCGCGTCGGGCAGCCACGTATGCAGCGGGAACAGCGGCACCTTGATCGCGAATGCCAGGAAAAACGCGAGGAACAGCCACAAGCCTTCCGAAGCGCCCAACGTGAGGCGCCCCTTGGCCAGGCTGTCCAGAATGAAGGGGATGTCGAACGAGCCGCTCTTTACATAGAGCCAGATGATGGCGGCGAGCATGAGCATCGATCCCGTCATCGTGTACAGGAAGAATTTCACCGCCGCGTAAATTCGCTTGTCATGGCCCCAGATGCCGATCAGGAAGTACATCGGCACCAGCGAGATCTCCCAGAAGACGTAGAACAGAAACAGGTCCAGCGCGACGAACACGCCCACTACGCCCGCGAGCAGCAGCAGCATGAAGGCGTAAAACAATTTCACGTTCTTCTGTATCGAGTTCCAACTCACCAGGATGCAGAGCGGCGTGAGCAGCGTCGAGAGTAGCACCAGCCACAAGCTGAGCCCGTCAACGCCGATGTGATAGCGGATGGCCGGGCTCTGCATCCATTGGATACTGCGCTCGAACTGCATGTGCCGCGGATCGGCCTGAACCGCTCCGATCAGACCGAGCGAAAGCAGAAAAACGATGAGTGAAACGGCCAGGGCGAAATTGCGAACCAGCTTGGGATTGTCCTTCGGAAGCAACAACGCCACGAGGAAGCCGGCGGCGGGGATGAACAGGACCAATTCGAGAAGTGTCACTTGAGACCTCCCGCAAAACTCACCGCGACAATCACCAGGATCGACCCGACCAGCACCCAGGCCGCATAGCGGCGTATGTATCCCGATTGGAGGTGTCGCAAGACGCCTCCGATGCCGCGTGCTGTCGAGCCGGTTCCGTTCACCGCGCCATCGATCAAACCGGCGTCAATACCGCGCCACAGCACGGTGCGCGAGCCGTCCACCAGCGGATGGACGATGACGGCATCGTACGCTTCGTCAACGTAATACTTATTGAGAACCAGACGGTAGACTCCGCCCAGCGCGTTCGCAATCGAGTCCGCCATGCCAGGCTTCAACACGTAGAAGAGCCAGGCGAAGGCGATGCCGATCAGGCCCGCGGCCACGGAGATGTAGACCAGCGATTCGTCGTGTGCCTCATGCAATTCGCCGAAGACCGGTTCCAGGAACTTCGGCACGTTGATGTATCCGCCAACGAGCGAGAGCACTGCCAGAATGCCGAGCGGAGCCGTCATCACCAGCGGCGATTCGTGTGGATGAGCCTGGCCGCGATATTCGCCGAAAAAGCACAAAAAAATGGCTCGAAACACGTAAAAAGCGGTCATTCCCGCAGTGATTACGCCAACCCAGTACATCCACGGCGCGCGGGCATAGGCGGCGACCAGAATGGCGTCCTTACTGAAGAAGCCCGAAAACGGCGGCACGCCGGCGATAGCGACGGACGCACAGAGCAGCACGGCGAACGTTACGGGAATCTTCTTCCGCAAACCGCCCATGTTGCGCAGGTCCTGTTCACCGGAGAGCGCGTGAATCACGCTGCCGGCGCCAAGGAATAACAGCGCCTTGAAGAAAGCGTGCGTCATCAGATGGAAGATGCCGGCGGAAAACGCTCCGCAGCCCAGGCCCAGGAACATATAGCCAAGTTGCGAGACCGTCGAGTACGCGAAGACCTTCTTGATGTCGTTCTGCGCCAGGCCAATCGTCGCGGCCAGCACCGCCGTGATCAGGCCAATCGTGGCGACCGCATCCATGGCGATCGGCGCGCGGGTGAAGAGCGTTGCGGAGCGCGCCACCATGTACACGCCCGCGGTGACCATCGTCGCTGCATGGATCAATGCAGAGACGGGCGTCGGGCCTTCCATGGCGTCCGGGAGCCAGACATACAGCGGAACCTGCGCGCTCTTGCCCGTCGCTCCGACCAGCAGCAGCAGGCAAATCGCCGTGACCATGCCCGCGCCCTTTTCAGGGCTGAATCCGGCGGCCTTGGCGAAGACCTGCTGGAAGTCGAGCGTGCCGAATTGCACGACGATCAGGAACATCGCGAGCGAGAAGCCGAAATCGCCGATGCGGTTCACGACAAACGCCTTGATGCCCGCATTCGTCGCGCTCTTCTTCACGAAGTAGAAGCCGATCAACAGGTAGCTGCACAGACCGACGCCCTCCCATCCGACGAAGAGCACCAGGTAGTTCGCGCCGAGCACCAGCGTCAGCATGAAAAACATGAAGAGGTTCATGTAGGCGAAGAAGCGGTAGTAGCCGCCCTCGTGCGACATGTAGCCGATGGAATAGATATGGATCAATGCGCCGATGCCGGTCACGACGAGCAGCATCACGGCCGACAGGCGATCCACGGCAAAATCGAAACCGATATTCAACGTGCCACTTGCGATCCAGGAGAAATAGCGCTCCACGTAGGGCTGCTCGAGCGAGCCTAATTGGAGCAACGTATTCACGACCAAGAGAAACGCGAGCAGAACGCTGCCAATGGCGGTGGCGTTCACAACCGGTTTGGAGAGCCGGCGGCCGAAGATTCCGTTAATCAGGAATCCGGCGAAGGGGAGTGCGGGGATGAGCCAGAGTTGGTGCATCGTTACTTAAAGCGCTTAGAGCTTCATCGAGCTGACTTCGTCAATCTCGAGCGTCGAACGGTTCTTGTAAACGGTCAGGATAATGGCCAGTCCCACGGCCGCCTCCGCGGCGGCGACCACCATCACGAAGAAGCTGAAGATATGGCCGTCCACCTGCTTCAGCCGGTAAGAGAAGGTCACGAAAGTGAGATTCACCGCGTTCAGCATCAGCTCGATGGACATGAACACGGTGATGATATTGCGGCGCAGCAGGAAGCCTGCGATTCCGAGCATGAACAGGATGGCGCTCAGAATCAGGAACCAGGACAACGGCACCGCAGTGGGCAATGAGAGAGGTAACTCCATCGGGTCAGATCTCCTTCCGCGCGAGCACGACCGCGCCAAGGATGGCGACAAGAATCAGGATCGAAGTGATTTCGAACGGCAACAAGTACTGCGTGAACAGCGCCCGCCCGACGCTTAGAGTGGTGCCGCCTGCGAAACCGCCGAAGGTCACGGTCTCGGTCTTCGGCACCTGGGCGCCGATCAGCATCGCCGCCAGCGCGATAAATGTAAACAGCAGGGGCAACGAAATCCAGGTGACCAGCACCTTGCGCGCCGGCCGTTTCTCCGCGCCGGTATTCAGCAGCATGATGACGAAGACGAAAAGCACCATGATGGCGCCCGCGTAGACGATCAACTGGACGGCCGCGATGAATTCGCCGCCGAGCAGCAGATAGAGAACCGCCACCGAGCCCAGGACGCCGATGAGCGAGAGCGCGCTGGAGATCGGATGCGTCTGCAGCACCAGATTGATGGCGCAGAGAACCGCGATGGTCGCGAATGTGAGAAAGAGCAAACCTTCCATGAGTGCTTACCCGGGCTACTTCGACGTAACGGCCACCAGGAAGGCCGTCACCAGCAAATTCGCGACGGCCACCGGGAACAGGAACGTCCAGGCGAACCGCATCAGTTGATCGTATCGGAAACGAGGCAGCGTGCCGCGAATCCAGATGAACAGGAAAACGAGAAACAAGGCCTTGGCCAGGAACCAGAACAACGGGATCAGAACCGGCTTCAGGATCGGAACGAGGAACAATCCTCCCAGAGCGAGAAACAGCACACCGAAAACGGGGAATGAGAAGCGATCCCAACGGCGCGTCTTCAGCGCATTCGCTCCGTGGTAAAAGAACATCGCCGCGGCGGCGAAGTGGATGACTACCGGCGCCAGGTCGCTGCCGTACGCGGCTGGCCACAGCGGTTGCCAGCCGCCGAGGAACAGGACGGTTCCCACGCAGCAGACCGTCACGATGTTGGCGTATTCCGCCATGAAGAAAGACGCAAAGCCCATCGAGCTGTATTCGGTGTGGAATCCGCCGACCAGTTCGCTTTCGGCTTCCGGCAGATCGAAAGGCACACGATTTGTTTCCGCGAACGAGGCGATCAGAAAAATGATGAAGCTGAAGATCTGCGGGAAGGGACCGGCAAAAACATTCCATTTCGGAATAAAACCAAGCCAGTAGCCACCTTGCGCGATTGTGATGTCGCGGAAGTTCAGCGTGTTCATGATGAGCAAAGGAGCGACGATCGCCAGGGCGAGGGGCAACTCATAGCTGATCATCTGGGCTGAGCTACGCAACCCGCCCAGCAGCGGATACTTGCTGTTCGAGGCCCAGCCGCCGAGCGCGACGCCGTAAACACCGAGCGACGAAATGGCCAGGATGAACAGGATGCCGATGTTCAGGTCCGCCAGGCCCATGTTCGTCGTCACGCCGAACACCGTGACCTGCGGGCCAAACGGGATCGCGACGATCGCAGTCAGAGCGATAGACACCGCGAGAATCGGAGCGAGCAAGTAAAACAAGGTATGGGCGTACGGAGGAATTACGCCTTCTTTGGTGACCAGCTTGATCACGTCCGCGAGAGGCTGCAGCAGGCCATGCGGGCCGACTCGATAAGGTCCCGGCCGGAGCTGAATGTGAGCGAGGACCTTGCGCTCGATCCATTGCAAGTAAGCCAGCGTGGTCAACAGCACTGCCGCCACGATGCCGGTCTTGATCAGACTTACGATGAAGAAGTTCATTCTGGGGCTTCCCGCCTCGAGCCATCCAGCCGGGTCACGGCTTGTAGAGCGCCCCCGGCGCTTCCATCACTGAGTTGAGTACCTTTGAGTAGCGGCCCAGGGTGCCCGAAGTGAATAGTGTATCGCCGCTGTCCTGAATCAACTCGGGCCGCGAGTCGGCGGGTACCGGGCCATTGACGGACAGCGTCGGCGCCGCGCCGCCGGTGGCGATCACCGCCAGTGCGACGTTATAGCCTCGCACTTCGCGCCGGATCTCTTCGAACACTTTGTCCGGAGACCAGACGCCCAGCTCCAGCCCCATTTCCTTCCCGATCAGGCCGATGATTTCCAGGTCGCTCTTGACGCCCATCACCTTGGGACCCGGCTTCAGCCGCTGCACTTCGCCGCTCGTATTGGTCACCGTGCCGCTCTTCTCATAAGCGCTCGCTGAGGGCAGCACGACATCGGCCCGCTGCGCCGTTTCAGTGAGAAACAAATCCTGCACCACCACGAAGCAGTTCTCCGCGGCAAGCGTTGCGCCTTCAAGCGGATTCGCGCCCACCACCCAGAGCGCGCCGAGGTCCTTGGACGCCAGCATTTCCGGCAACGCCAAGCCTGGCTGCAACCCCGTGTCGCGGACCGAACGGTAACCGGGTCCGAGTTCCGGCAGCAGACCCATGTCCAGCGCGCCGCGCGAGTTGGAATCCGACAGCAGGCAGATGTACTTCACCGGGATGCCGAGTGAGTCGCCAAAAGCCACGAGCCTGCGCACCGCGTCGCCCTTGATCGAAGGCCCGAAGAGAAGCACGAGGTTCTCGTGCTTCTTCAGCTCTTCGGCGAGGCCGTTGAGCGCGTCGAGCTCCGTGCCCGCCGCGGCGATCAGGCTCTTCGCCGCATAGTCGCGTTCACGCACAGGCCCGGGCGTGACCGTATAGACCGCGCCCCGGTTGTGACGATAATTCGCTCGAAGCTGGAAGGCCAGCAGTGGATGCTGTTGCGCGAGATCGCTCGCGACCACCAGCACGGCCTTCGCCGTGTCCAGATCGCCAACGACGGCGAGCGCGTTCTCATGCCCGCTCAGCGCATCGAGCAAAGTCGTGACGTCGCCCGTGCGCTGATGGTCGACATTCGACGTGCCCAGCCCGATGCGAACGAACTTCTGCAAGTAATAATTCTCTTCGTTCGTGGTGTGCGTCGATCCCACTACGCCAAACTTGCCGCCTCGCGACTTCACTTCCGCGAATTTTGCGGCCACCACACTGAGCGCCTCGCTCCAGCTCGACGGCTCCAGCTTTCCGTCCTTGCGAATCAGCGGCGATTGCAGCCGCTCCGGGCTGTGCACGAAATCGTAGCCGAAGCGGCCTTTCGCGCAAAGGAACTCGCCGTTGATGCCGGAGCGATCGCGATTGTTGGCGCGAATGATCTGCCCGTTGCGCACGGAAAGCGTCGTCTTGCACCCATCCGCGCAGTGCGTGCAGATGGTGCCCGCGTAGTTCATCTCCCACGGGCGCGACTTGTAGCGGTACGTTCCGGAAGTCAGCGCGCCGACGGGACAGATGTCGATGCAGTTGCCGCACTCGTCGCATTCCAGATGATCGCCCGAGTTGGGAATAATCTCCGTCGCCACGCCGCGCTTGCCGATGCCCAGCGCCTGCACGCCCATGCCCTCTTCGCAGACCCGCACGCAGCGGTAGCAAAGAATGCAGCGCGGGGCGTCGAAGTAAACCAGCGGCGACCACTGCTTCTCGTCGACGTGCTGCTTGATGTCGGTGAACCGGCTCTCGCCGAGGCCGTAGCGGAACGTCATGTCCTGCAGTTCGCACTCGCCGCCCTTGTCGCAAACGGGGCAGTCGAGCGGGTGATTCGTCAGCAGGAACTCGATCATCGACTTGCGCGATTCCACCACTTTCGGCGACTCGGTATGGACCACCATGCCCTCGGCGACGGGCAGCGTGCAGCCCGGCACCAACTTGGGCATCTTCTCCACTTCGACCAGGCACATGCGGCAGGCGGCTTGCAGCGAGTAGCCCTCGTAGTAGCAAAACGCGGGGATTTCGATGCCGACCTGTTTCGCAGCCTCGATGACGAGCGTACCCTTGGGCGCGCTCACCGCCTTGCCGTTGATAATCAGTTGGACGAGATCGGGCATGTGCTCCTCATTTTTTCCTCAGGGGTCGATCCGCCTTCCTACTTCACCACCTACTTCACTATTGGGAGTGACCGCGTTCCCGGCTCCGGCACAAACGCTTGCTGCGCTGACTCCAACTTGGCTTCGAATTCGCGGCGGAACTTGCGCACGATCGCCATGGTCGGCATGGCCGCGGCGTCGCCCAGCGGGCAGAACGTGTGACCAAACATATTCACGGCTAGTTGATCTACCGTATCGATATCGTTGACCGACCCGATGCCGTCGTCGAGACGCGCCAGAATCTTCTTGAGCCAGTTGGTCCCCTCGCGGCACGGGATACACCAGCCGCAGGATTCGTGCGCATAGAACTTCATGATGCGCGACAGCAGCTTCACCATGTCGGTCGTTTCATCAAGGACCACCATGCCGCCGGAGCCAAGCATCGAGCCGGCCTTACCCAGCGAGTCGTAATCCATCGGAATGTCGCACTCATCGGCCTTCAACACTGGGCAGGACGAGCCGCCGGGAATAACCGCCTTCAGTTTGCGGCCTTTCCACACGCCGCCTGCCAGTTCGTTCACGGCCTGCAGCATGTTCATGCCGAGCTTAACTTCATAGACGCCGGGCCGGTTGACGTGACCAGAGATGCACAGCAATCGCGTGCCGCCATTCTTCGGCGTGCCGAGGTCGGCGTAATACTGGCCGCCCTTCAGGATCACGTCCGGCGCCGCGGAATACGTTTCGACATTGTTCAACACGGTAGGGCACTGGAACGCCCCGACCAGCGCGGGAAATGGAGGCTTCAGCCGCGGGTTGCCGCGCTTGCCTTCGAGCGATTCGAGCAGCGCCGACTCTTCGCCGCACTCATAGGCACCCGCGCCCGACTGCGTACTGAGGTCGAAATTCATGCCCGAGCCCTGAATGTTCTTGCCCAACCAGCCGGCCTCATAGGCCTTCGCGATCACGGCGTTCATGTGCTCGATCAGGTAGCGGTATTCGCCCCGGATGTAGACCCAGCCCCGCTCGGAACCGATGGCGCGGCCGGCGATCAGCACGCCTTCGATCAGGCGGAACGGATCGTACTGCAGGATCACCCGGTCCTTGCATGTGCCGGGCTCGGACTCGTCCGCGTTCACCACGACGTACTTCGGCTTGGGCGACTTGCGATCGACGAAGCTCCACTTCATGCCGGCCGGGAAGCCCGCGCCGCCGCGGCCGCGCAGGCTGGACAATTTGACTTCCGCGATGATCTCCTCGGGCGTCATGGTGAGCGCCCTACGGAAGCCGGCAAAGCCTTCGTTGGCCAGAAATGTATCGAGGGAAGCCGAGTTCTCCAGCCGGAAACGGCGGCTGAGAAGCACGGTTTCCAGCGGATGCGGCTCGCGAAGCAGATTCTCCATTCGGTCTTCTCCCTGTCGCTTCCTTCGCGCCGCCTATTGCGGCTTCACCGCGCGCCGCACATCATCAATGAGCTGGTCCAGCTTCTCGGGCGTCACGTGATGATGGTACTCGTAACCGTCCTGAATCGCGGGCGCCCAGGAGCAGGCGCCCAGGCATTCTACCTCCTCAAGCGAGAAGAGCCCATCCTCCGTGACCTGCTTGTGACCAATGCCCAGTTTCTTACAGGCGTGATGCCAGAGCTCGTCGCCGCCCGTGAGCTGGCACGATATGTTCGTGCAGATCTGAATGTGGTGTAGCCCGAGCGGCGCGCGGTGCAGCATGGAGTAAAACTCCACCACCTCATTCACCTCGATCGGCTTGACTGCCAGACGCGTTGCGATTTCCCGCACCAGTTCGGGAGTGACCGCGCCCACCTCGTCCTGAGCATAGATCAGCATGGGGATTACGGCCCCTTTCTGACGCCCGGGAGGGTAGTTCTCCAGCATTTTTGCAAACCGCGCTTCCAGTTCAGGAGAGAAAGTCATGGGTGATCTACCAGCCGAAATCGGACGGAACGTTGCGACGTCGTCTCATCGGTCCACGTCGCCCAGCATAAAGTCCAAACTGCCCAGCGCCGCGATCGAGTTGGCCACCAGGTTGCCTTCAAACAGCGCGGGGAGAGCCTGGAGGTTGCCAAAACTCGGCGTGCGCATAAACACCCGCAGCGGCTTTGAAGTGCCGTCGCTGACAACGAAAAACCCGATTTCCCCGCGCGGCGATTCCGTCGGCACAAACGCCTCGCCGGCCGGCACGCGGAACCCTTCGGTGACGATCTTGAAGTGGTAGATGAGGGCCTCCATCTGGGTCTTCATCTTCTCCCGGTCGGGCAGCACAACCTTCGGAGCGTCGGCCTTCCACGGACCTTCCGGCATGCCCTCAAGGGCCTGCTTCACAATGCGCTGGCTCTGCCGCATCTCTTCCATCCGGACCCGGTACCGCGCCCAGACGTCGCTTTCCTGATAAACCGGCACATCGAAGTCGAATTTCTCGTAGCTGGAGTACGGCTCGGATTTGCGGATGTCCCACTTCAGTCCGGCGGCGCGGATCAGCGGCCCGGTGACGCTCAGAGCCAGAAGCTTCTCGAGCGGCAGGACGCCTACGCCCTTTACCCGGTTTAGAAAAATCGGATTCGTGTTCAGCAGCTCTTCGTACTCGTCGATGTTGGAGGGCAGCGCGTCGTTGAACTTCTTCACCACCTGCTGCCAGCCGCGCGGCGGCTCGAGCGCCAGCCCGCCGATGCGTATGTAGGACGTCATCAGGCGCTGCCCGGAGAACATCTCGAAGATGCGCAACAGGTCTTCGCGCTCCCGGAAGCAATAGAAAAACACCGTCATCGCACCAAGATCGAGTGCGTGAGTGCCGAGCCAGACCAGATGGCTGTTGATCCGCGTCAGCTCCACCAGCAAAACCCGCAGCCACTGCGCCTTATCCGGGATCTCGATTTGCAGGAGTTTCTCGACCGGCAGAGCGTAGGCCAGGTTGTTGGACAGGTTGGCCAGGTAGTCCATGCGATCGGTGAGCGTCACCACCTGTTGCCAATTGAGCGCCTCGGCCTGCTTCTCAATGCCCGTGTGGAGAAATCCGATATCGGGCTCCGCCTTGGTGATCGTCTCGCCGTCCAGTTCGAGGAGGATGCGCAGCACGCCGTGGGTGGACGGGTGCTGCGGACCCATGTTCAGCACCATGCGGCGCGTCGTGGTCTCGCCGCCGGGTTGCGCCGGGTCCATTGTGGCCGATGTACTGATGTCCGGATCGCTCATTTTCCCCTCATCTTCCGCTGTGGCCCGGCCGCCTCTACTCGTTCTGATAGCTGTACTTGTGACCGTGCGTCGGAAAATCTCTGCGCAACGGGTGGCCTTCCCAGCCCTCGGGCATCATGATGCGCTTCAGATTGGGGTGTCCTTCAAACCGGATGCCGAACAGATCGAACGCCTCGCGCTCGTACCAGTCTGCCCCCGCCCAGATGGCAGTCACGCTTTGCACCGCCGGATCCGCTCCCGGCAACGCCACTTTCAACTTCAGCCGCAGATTGCGGGAAATCGAGTGCAGGAAGTAGACAACCTCAAACCGCGGCTCCAACGGGTAGCGGTCAATCGCAGTAACCCCGCAAATCCTCTCAAATTCCAGGTTGTCCCGCAGCTCCCGGCAAAGCGCCACGATCTTCTCAGGGGCTACCCAGAGCAGCGTTTCACCAAGTTCCAAACTCCCGTCCACAATAGCTTGCGGGTCCCAGGCCTCCAGCGCAGCCGGGACGGGGAGAGACTGAAGCAGTTCTGGCAGCATGTTTTCTTGCCTTTACTGGATCTTTTCGTCCGACGATTCGTCGACGGCCCAGTCCAGCACTCCCTTTTTCCAAATGTAGAAGAAGCCCGCCAGGACCAGTGCGATGAAGAGCAGCATTTCAAAAAACGCAAAGAGCTTCAGCTCGCGGTAAACCACCGCCCAAGGATACAGGAAAATCGCCTCTATATCGAATAGGATGAATAACATCGCTACGAGATAGAATTTTACGCTGAAGCGATTACTGGCTCCGCCGACAGGCGTAATACCGCATTCATAGGGCGAGTCTTTCACTTTGTTTTTCACTCGCCGTCCCAGCAGCAGGCCGGCGCCCACCAGCGCGACGGCCATCACGATGGCGAAGACGACCTGAGTCAGAACGGGAAACCAGACTTCCATGGGTGCAAGCTGATTGGGCATAGGTGTTGTGTCGGCCCCTGGCGAGTAAACTTCACTATAATGAGGGCCGGAGAAGGGTGTCAAACCAACAATTTAACTCAGACATGGGACTCCGAATTGAAGTTGTCGTGAATGGCGAAAACCGGGACATCCCCGGTGGTTTGAATGTCCGCCAGATGATCGTACACCTTGGTCTCGATCCGCAACGCGTCGCCGTCGAATTGAACCACGCCATCGTCAGCAAGTCCAACTGGGACGCCGTGAGTGTGGAAGCTGACGCAAAGATCGAGATTGTAGAATTCGTTGGCGGCGGCTGAGACGGATAGGCGTCTCATGCGCCACAAAATATGATGGTTTTGTTTCAAGCAGCCCCAGATTTTGCGGATTGACTCCCTTTTGCGCATCCGAAAGAATCACCTTGTCGGCATTTCTGAACACAACGAGGGAAAGATGTTCAAAACAAAACGGGTAGAGGGTGGCACTGCTGCGGAAGATAACGTCTTCTCCTCAACCGATGTAAGCCGTCTTTCGAGTGTCAGTCTCCGCCAATTGCAATGGTGGGACGAGCAGAAGGTGGTTTCACCGCGCCATGAGGGACACCGCCGGCTGTACGCGCTCGAAGAGGTAGTGGAGGTGAGCGTCATCTCCGAGCTGCGGAAGAAGGGCTTTTCTCTTCAGAAGATCCGGCGCGTATTGCGTTTTTTGCAGCGTGAGATGAGCAAGCGCCTCGAGGAGATGATGAACCCTGAGAGCGACCTGTACCTGCTGACCGACGGCAAGACGATCTATATGGAGCAGGATCGCGAGCGAATTGTCGATATTTTGAAAGGCGCCAAACAAGCCATGTTCGTTGTTGGCGTCTCCGACCAAGTCCGCCGTTTGACCGTGACACCCAAGAAACCGCCAAAGAGCGAGTCCACGGTTCCGGCGGCCGCGCTGAAGAGGGTCCGAGCTTTCTGATCCCGGCTGATCCCGAGTTTTGAAACTTCGGCGCTGCGACTGCGTCTGACTAGATAGGTGGAGTGATGCTACGGCCCGGGTGATGCCCGGGCCGTACGCTATAATTAGGATTAATTCCTGGAGGTTCCCTGATGGGTCGGCAGATCAAACCGTTCGTCTATTCGGCGCTTTTCATAGCGCTCTGCGCGCTGCTGTCGGGCTCCCTCGGGCCCGGATCTTCGGCGAACGCATCCTCGCCGGCGGCCATCGCGTCAGGCGAAGCCGAGTTGGACTCCGGTTTGAAGCTGCTCACTTCCGTCTATCGGCTGGCCGAGGAGAACGCGGCGGAGAAGGTGAGCGCCGATAAGTCGATTTACAACGGTGCGATCCCGGGCATGCTGCGCACGCTCGATCCGCACTCCAACTTCTTCGATCCCAAGGAATTCGCCAAGTTGCGCGAGGACCAGCGCGGCCGCTACTACGGCGTCGGAATGACGGTTCAGTCGCGCGGAGGACACACGGTAGTAGTCGCCCCATTCCCCGGAACTCCATCATTTAACGCAGGTTTGCGCCCTGGCGATATCATCCTTGAGGTCAACGATAAAAGCGCCGATGGCCTGAATACCTCCGAGGTCGCCGATTTGCTGAAGGGCCCCAAAGGCACGCCGGTCCAGATAAAGATCTCGCGTGAGGGAAAGGCCGAGCCGCTGATTTTCAACTTGATTCGCGCCGCGATTAACCGCCCCAGCGTGCCGACGGCCTTCTTTATTCGGCCGGGCATCGCCTACGTTCATATCGAGTCGTTCAATGAGACCACTTCCCGCGAGTTGGACGAGGCGCTGGCGAGCATGAATGAAGCGACTTTGAAGGGACTTGTCCTCGATCTGCGCGACAATCCCGGCGGGCTGCTGAACGAAGGGGTCGCGGTTGCCGGCCACTTCCTGAAGCGAGGCCAGACCGTGGTGAGCCATCGCGGCAGAACATCTCCCGAGAAGCCATATCTTGCCACCAATGGCAGCTCCAGCCGCGACTACCCGATCGTCGTTCTGGTCAACCGTGGCAGCGCCTCGGCGGCGGAGATCGTCACCGGGGCCATACAGGACCATGATCGCGGCTGGGTGGTGGGCGACAGCACCTTTGGCAAGGGGCTGGTTCAGACGGTCTTCCCGCTCGGAGAAGAGACCGGACTGGCGCTGACGACCGCCAAATACTACACCCCGAGTGGCCGCCTGATCCAGCGCGACTACTCCAGCGGGTCCTTCTACGACTACTATTTCCACCGCGATACCGAGAAGAAGAGCACCCAGGACGTTAAGATGACCGACAACGGCCGTACGGTTTACGGCGGCAACGGCATCACGCCCGACGAGAAGTTCGTCGTCGAGTACAAGCCCTTTCAAATCGACCTGATCCGCCACCAGGCTTTCCGCGACTACCTGCCGAAGTATTTTGGCAGCCACGATGCGAAGCTGCCCAAGGATTGGTCGCCCGACGAGGCGATGATGGCCGACTTCCACCAGTTCCTTTTGAAGAACAATTTCGTATTCACAGAAGCCGACTGGGGCGCCCAGCAGGATTGGATCCGCATCCAGCTCAAGCGGGAAGCTCTACTCACGGCGCGCGGCCTGGACGAAGCGAACCGGTATGCCACGGAGACCGATCCGTCGGTCTTAAAAGCGCTCGACTCAATGCCCAAAGCAAAAAACCTCCTCGACAGCGCACGGAAGCAGATGGTGCAATTGGATAAGAGGTAATTGCGCCATTGAGTTCGCCCCGGGGCCCGAATCCCCAGATCGTCGTTCTGGATACCGGCGGTCAATACTGCCACCTGATCACTCGTAAGATCCGCGAGCTGGGCGTGTATTGCGAAATCCGCCCCAGCGAGGTGGATCCCGCCCAGTTGAAGGGCGTTCGGGGAATCGTCATTTCGGGCGGTCCTTCGAGCGTATACGAGGAGGGCAGCCCGCAGGTCGATCCCGCAATCTTCAATCGCGGCGCCGCCGTGCTTGGTATCTGTTATGGCCAGCAGTTGATGGCCTGGCACCTGGGTGGCACCGTCAGCAAGGGCGAGCGTGGCGAGTATGGCCTGGCGTGGCTTGAACTCAGCGGCCAGGCTCCCATCTTTGATGGCATCTCCGGCCGCTTCTCCATTTGGATGAGCCATCGCGACACGGTTACCGCGGCGCCGCCGGACTTCCAGGTTGTCGGCTCCACGGAGACCTGCTCCATCGCCTCCATGGCCGACGTCAGCCGCCGTCTCTATGGCGTCCAGTTCCACCCTGAAGTCGTCCATACCGAACACGGCATGGAGATTCTGTCGAACTTCCTCTTTGGCGTCGCAGGATGTGTGAAGGACTGGAGTCCCCGCGCCCAGGCGGCCCGGATTGAGGACGAAATCCGGCAGGTCGCCGCGGGGCGGAACATCTTTTTCTTTGTTTCCGGCGGCGTCGATTCCACTGTCGCCTTCAGCTTGTGCCTCAAAGCTCTGGGACCGGAGAAGGTTCGCGCGCTCTACGTCGACACGGGGCTCATGCGCGAAGGTGAAACCGATTTCGTGAAAAGCGCGTTTGCGGCGCGCGGCGGGGACATCTTTGCCGCCGAGCACGCCGAGGAGCGATTCCTGGGGGCATTGCGCGGGGTTACCGACCCGGAGCAAAAGCGCCACATCATCGGCGAATCGTTCGTCTCAGTGCAGGAGGCGATCCTCGAATCCGGTCACTATCTCGACCAGAACTGGATCCTCGGTCAGGGCACAATCTATCCTGACACCATCGAATCTGGCGGAACATCGAAGGCCGACCTGATCAAGACCCATCACAACCGGGTCGCCGGCATCCAGAAGCTGATCGCCGAAAACCGGATCGTCGAGCCTTTGCACCTGCTCTACAAGGACGAAGTGCGCGAGTTAGGCCGCGAAATCGGATTGCCTGAGGCCTTACTGGAACGCCATCCGTTTCCAGGGCCGGGCCTCGCCATCCGCTGCCTTTGCAGCGAGACCGAAGCCCGCGTCGAGAAACTGGCCGAGGGCTGGCTTGCTCCGGTCAGGAGCGTGGGCGTCCAGGGCGATTCCCGCAGCTACCGTCCTGTGCTCGTTTTGGAAGAAGGGCTGGCGGACGCCGGGATCCACGAGCGCGCCGGTAATCTGATCAACAAGACACAGGGCATCAACCGCGTTGTCGCTCTGGCAGCGTCGCACACGCCCATTTCAGATTGGAAGACGACGGCCTCCTGGATTGATGCGACTCGCCTTGATCGCCTGCGCCGGGCGGACGGCATCGTTCGCAGGCTTTGCCGGGAGAGCGGGTTCGAGCAGCACGTCTGGCAGTTCCCCGTCGTGCTGATCCCCCTGGGCGCGGGCCAGTGGCCCGATTCGGTGGTTCTGCGTCCGATTCATTCGGTCGATGGTATGACCGCGCGAGCCGTCTCCATCCCGCCCGATCTGCTGGCCCGTCTGTGCCGCGAGTTGCTCGAAATTGAAGGCGTAAACGCCGTGCTGCTCGACTTGACGCACAAACCGCCGGGCACGATCGAGTGGGAGTAGAAAACGGGCAGATTTTGGTCTGTGCGGGGCTTCAGCCCCCACCGCTCAGAGCTTCAGCGATTTCAAGTACTCTTTGAACCCCTCGCCCAAATCCTCACGGTCCAGCGCGAATTCGACCGTCGCCTTGAGGAATCCCAGTTTGTCGCCCGCGTCGTGGCGCTTGCCCTCAAACCGGTAGCCGTAGATCGGCCGGCTTTCGAGCAGCTTCCGCAAGCCGTCGGTCAGTTGAATCTCGCCGCCGCTGCCGGGCTGGGTCGCCTCCAAAGCGCCGAAGATCTCCGGCGTCAGAATATAGCGGCCGACGATGGCCAGGTTCGAAGGCGCATCCTCGGGCTTCGGCTTTTCCACCAGGCTGCGGATCCGGAAGAGCCGGCCATCTCCATCTGAGCCGTTGAGTTCCGCCGGTTCGGCATCGACCACGCCGTAGGCTCCGATCTGGTCGTGCGGCACCTCCATGAGAGCCAGAACGGACGCGCCGAAGTATTCATAGATCCGGATCAACTGTTGCAAGCACGGCACTTCCGACTTGATTACGTCGTCGGAAAGCACGACGGCGAACGGCTCCGGCCCGACCAGCTCCTTGGCGCGCAGAACGGCGTGGCCGAGTCCGAGCGCCTCTTTCTGACGTACGTAAGCCACGTCGATCATGTCGGAAATGGCCCGCAGTTCCGCCAGTATGTCGAGCTTCCCGCGCTTCTCCAGCAGGTTCTCCAGCTCGAAGCTGACATCGAAATGATCCTCGATAGCCGCCTTGCCGCGTCCTGTGACGATCACGATCTGATTCAGGCCGGACGCGATCGATTCCTCAATGCCGTACTGGATCAATGGCTTGTCTACCAAAGGCAGCATTTCCTTCGGCATAGCCTTGGTCGCGGGAAGAAATCGTGTACCCAGACCCGCTGCTGGGAAGACTGCTTTGCGGACCTTTGGAATCATATCTCGATTGTAGCCGTCTAACACTTAGGAGTTAGTGATGCAAGATCAGTTACCGGCGGTCGTTTCGCCGGAATCTACGCCCGAAGAGCGCGCCCACCAGGCGGCCGAGCTGTTTCAGAGCGCCTACCGCCTCCAATCGATGGGCCTCACGCAGGAGGCCGTCGCCATGTTCCAGAGATCGATCCAAACCAGTCCGACAGCGGAAGCCCACACTTATCTAGGGCGCGCCTACCGGCTGCAGGGCAAGCTGGGCGAGGCAATCGAAGAATGCAAGACGGCGATTGACATTGACCCGGAATTCGGGAACTCGCACAACGACCTGGGCGCCTATCTCGTGGACCAGGCCGAATTCTCCGCGGCAATTCCCCCGCTTGAGCGGGCCTTGGAGTGCAAACGGTACGCGACACCGCACTTCGCCTGGTTCAACATGGGCCGGGCCTACCTGGCATTAGGCGATCTGACCCTGGCGCGAGCCTGTCAGCGGGAGGCGCTCAGGCTGGCGCCCGACTACACTCTGGCTCGTGAGGCCATTCGACGGGTCCAGGAGCTCATTCAGGCAAGGAATCGAGCCGTTCTCGGGTGAGTCTTTGTCCGCTTTTTGCGCCTGTGCTATGCTTGCGGTTCTTATTGCACGTAAGGCTTTGATTCAGAAGGGGGGATTTTCATGGCATATGTGATTGCCGAACCTTGTATCGGCACGAAAGACACTGCGTGTGTCGACGCCTGCCCGGTGGATTGCATCCATCCGAAGAAGGATGAGCCGGCGTACGAGACGGCCGAGTTGCTTTACATTGACCCGGTGGAATGCATCGACTGCGGTGCGTGTGTCCCGGTTTGCCCGGTCTCGGCTATCTTCGCGCTCGACGATCTGCCGGAGAAGTGGGCAGAGTTCACGCAGAAGAACGCCGCTTACTACGGCAAGTAAGCACCTGAGTTCGGCTGGTTTAATGTGACGCGCCGCGGCTGGGAACACTCCGCGGCGCATCGTGTCTATCCCGCAGTCTCGCGATGCGAATGACTTCACTCCGGGCGGTAAACCGCCCAGGCTGTGTCGGTTTCCTGCACCACTGCTTCCTTCAGGCGTGCTCCAACTTCCGCCAAATCGGCCGCGAGCATCCGCCCTACCTCGTCGAAAACGTAGCGCGCCACGCCTTCGGCGCTCGGGTTGATCGTCGCAAACTCCGGCAGGTCGTTCAGGTAGGCGTGGTCGAACCGCTCGCAGACCGCCCGCAGAGCCTTCTTCAAGTCGCCAAAATCCAGCAGCAGCCCGATCGAGTTCAGCCGCGGGCCCTCCACCGCGACCTGCACGCGGTAATTGTGCCCGTGCGGATTGGCGCACTTGCCCTGGTAGCCGCGCAACGCATGTCCGGCAGAAAAACTGACTTCGACTCGTAACTCAAACATTAGAAAAGAACTCTTCCACGTCCCGCACATCCGTCGTAAAGCGGTAGGGGGGCAGGCTGTCAAAGAAAATCTGGCCGTAGCGCTGCCGTGTGATGCGGTTGTCCAGCAGCACCAAAACGCCGCGGTCGTTGCGGCTGCGGATCAGGCGTCCAAAGCCCTGCTTGAGCGCGATGGCGGCTTGGGGCACCTGGTAATCGAAGAACGGGTTGCCGCCCGCCTCCTTCAAGGCTTGGATGCGAGCTCCGACCACCGGGTCGCTCGGCACCGCGAAGGGCAACTTATCAATGATAACGCAGCTCAGTTGCTCGCCCTGCACATCGACCCCTTGCCAGAAGGATGACGTCGCAAAAAGGACACAGTGCGGTGTGGTACGAAATTCCTCAAGCAACGCCCTCTGCGGAGCGGTGCCCTGTAGCAGCACCGGATAATCCAGCATCGGCGCGACCCGCTCGTGAATCGTCCTCATCTGCTGATAACTCGTAAACAGCACGAACGCGCGGCCTCGCGTGTGCTTCAGGATTTCGAGAATTTCGCCCGACGCCGCCAATGAGAACGCGGGCGTCCGTACATCGGGCAGGTGGTGCGGCACGTAGAGCAGGCACTGCGTGGCGTAGTCGTAGTGGCTCGGCACGATCAGTTCACGCGCGCCGTCGAGCCCCAGCCGCGAGCGCAGGAAGTCGAAAGTTTCTCCCACCGCCAGCGTCGCCGAGGTGAGAATGGCGGTCGAGACAGTGGAGAACAGCCTCTCGCGCAGCAGCGCGGAGACGTCGATGGGCGTCGCTTGCAGATAGGTACCCCGGCCGCGGCGCTCGATGAAATAGACCGTTGCCGAGCCGTCGGGCTCCATCCAGCGGCGAAGGCGTTCGCGCAGGTCCAGCAGCCGGCGGTGCAACGGCACCAACTCCTCGGGCGCATTGCGAATCGTTGAAATGTGCGCGGCGAGCATTTCCAGCACGGCGAGAAAGTTCCGGTAGGTCTCGCCGTGATGTTCCAGAAACAGATCCTGAGCGTCGTAGCCGGTCCGGCCTTCCGTGGCCGGAAGTAGCGAGAAGAAGCGGTCCGAGTGGTCGGCCAGCATCGAGAGCATCTGGTCCAGGCCGGGCGTCAGGACTTCCTTGCGGCGCGCGACCGAATAGATGTCGCGGCGCAGGTCCTCGGCCTGATGGTTTGAGACGCTCAGGCCGAAGTATTGTCCGGCGACTTCCTCAATGTCATGCGCCTCGTCGAAGATCACGGCCGCGTAATCGGGGATAATGCCGCCGTAGTCCTCTTCTTTGACGGCCAGATCGGCGAAAAAGAGGTGATGGTTGACCACGATCAAGTCGCTTTCCATCGCCTTCACGTGCATCTGCGTGATGAAGCAGCGCTCGAACTGCGGGCATTTCGAGCCGGTGCAGGTTTCGCGCCGGGCGTCGAGCTTGGCCCAGGCGGTGCAGCCCTCGGTCAGGTCTTTGATGGAGGCCCGGTCGCCCGAGTCAGTGGTGGTCTCCCATTCGCGGATGATAGCGAAATCCGAGACCTCTTCCATGCCTTCAAGGATCGGTTCCTTCTCGGCGTCGTACAGCTTCTGGCGGCAGAGATAATTGGACCGGCCCTTCATCAGGCAGGCTCGGATCCCTCCGGGGAAGAACTGCTCCAGAAACGGAATGTCCTTAAAGAAGAGCTGCTCCTGCAGATTTTTCGTGCCGGTTGAGATGACAACCCGTTTGCCGGAAAGCAGGGCAGGAACAAGGTAGGCCAGCGTCTTGCCCGTGCCCGTGCCCGCTTCGACAATCTGGTGCCGCTTCTCGTCGAGCGCCTTCTCCACGGCCAGAGCCATTTCGAGTTGCCCCGGGCGAAACTCGTAGTTCGGGTGAGCTTCGGCGAGCGGGCCATTCCGCGAAAAGAATTTCCTTACCGTGAGGGCAGCCATCGAGTGCGGTCACACCCCGGAAGAAAGCCGCGCGCCGGCGTTCTTCAAACCATAAGGCGCAATCCCGGCAAGAATTGAGGACCGGGCCATCATCGTCTAGCTCCTCACTCCTGCCGCGCGCGCAAAGCCTCGAAACAACGCCGTTTCCTCAGGATTCCGCGAATTCTCTTCGGGATGCCACTGGACTCCGAGCAGGAACGGATGAGTTGGGTCCTCCACTGCCTCGACAATCCCGTCGGCCGACGTGGCGGAGACGCGCAGTCCCGCGCCAAGCACCTTTATGGCTTGATGATGCCTGGACACGACGTCGAACTTTGTCGCGCCGACGATGCTCTTCAGCAGCGTGCCTTCCGCTACGCTCACCGTGTGCGTGGCGTGTTTGCTCGTGCCGCCCAGGTGTGTGTCGCCGCGGTGGGCATCCCCGATATGTTGGTCCAGCGTGCCACCGTAAGCGACATTGATGAGTTGCAGCCCGCGGCAGATGCCGAGCACGGGCAGCCCGCGTTCACGGGCCTGTTTAAAGAGCGCCAGTTCCAATTCATCGCGTTCGCGACGCGGATCCTGTGCCTGATGATTCGGCTCGCCGTAATACTTCGGATCGATGTCTCCTCCGCCACCCAGAACGAGACCGGCATAGTTGATGAGCGACGCGGGGGGATTCTCGGGCGTAAAGGGCTCCACGTCCAACCCGGCGGCGCGCAGAGCGTCCAGGTACGGTCCGGCCTTCCTCAGGTAACCGATGGTAAAAGCGACCTTTCGCATTATGCTTCCGGCGATCTCCCTCATGCTATGGCCCGTCCCGGACCCGCGGATCCGGCAGACTGCACAGCACTCTCCTATTGTCCTTCACGCGGTCAACCGTGTGTTCGACGCCAATCATCGTTCAGGTTAAACCGGCATTCTGAGAGACGACGGGAAGACCGGAAGTTGCATTGCAGCCCGATCCAGCATATAAGGATCATGGGGTCCTAATTCCATCCATGAATCTCCAGAAACTCTACATCCTGTCCGCGACCGCAGCGTTCGCCTTGCTTGCGGGTTGCTCTTCCGAAGTGCCCAAAGACGCGGCAAAGAAGGTTGTCAAGCCCGTAGTTGCCGTCAGCGGCCAGACGGCGCTCTTTGAAATGTACAAGACGGCTCGCTCGTGGAACAAAGATGCCACGATTCTGCACCTGGAGAATCTGGATATCCCGGAGGCCAAAGCCGAGCCGGGCAAGTACGGCGCCTGGAAAGCCACGTTCGTCTCCTTCGAAAAAAAGCGCAGGCGTGAGTTCACTTACTCCGTGGCCGAATCATCCACGGGCGTCCACAAGGGCGTCTTCCCCGGCGAGGAGATGGCCTACATCTCGAATACGCAGAACCGGATCTTCAACATTGCCGATGTCAAGATCGACACGATGGAAGCTCTCGAAGTTGCGAAGCAGCAGAAGGACATCGCCGACTTTGCCGCCAAGCACGCCGATCTGCCCGTTCAGTTCGTGCTCGAGTGGAACATGCAGTTGTGCCCGGTGGCGGCTTGGCGTGCCTATTGGGGACAGTCAGTGTCCACCAGCGAGGGCTCAGTGTTCGTCGACGCCGAAAGCGGCAAGTTCATCAAGAAACTTCGCTGACGTCCGGTCCTGAGCTTAAGGAAGTGCAGCCGCTCGCCGGGCAGGTAGCCCGGTGGGCGGTTGGTTGTGTTTGAGCGCGGAAACACGGAGTCGCGGGCTATCCTGGATCCTGATGACGAACGTTGTTATCTCCATGCTGCGTGGCGTCAACGTGGGCGGCCACCACCTGATCCGGATGGACTCACTCAAAGCTCTGTACGAGTCCTTCGGGTTGCTGAACGTCCAAACCTACGTGCAGAGCGGCAACGTCATCTTCGCGACGCACGAGCGTGACCTCGATCAGCTTGCCATCGCCATCGAGACCGCCATTGAACAACTCAGCGGCTTTCGCTGCGACGTCATCCTGCGTACCGTTGCCGAGCTGAGGGACGTAATGCAAGGCAATCCATTCGCGACCCGGAAGGACATAGAGCCGGGCAAACTTCTCGTCACCTTTCTCGCCAAAGATCCTGGCCAGGAAGCCCGGGACAAGGTGCTGGCGATGAAGATCGGACCCGAGGAACTGCGCATGGGATTTCGCGAGTATTACGTCTATTTCCCCAACGGCGCCGGCCGGTCGAAACTGCCCACGGCAGCGATCGCGAAGGCGCTGAAAGAGCCAGGAACGGGCAGAAACTGGAACAGCGTCACGAAGATGTTGGAAATGGCAGAGAAGCTGGAGCGCTTGCACTGACGGGCGGTGTCGGCGCAACCATGCCGCGTGGTGGGGCAGGCCTTCAGCCTGCGCGGGGCGTTCAGCCCCGCTCCGGGCAAGC
>Ga0302270_10000669_pt1 | contig 36278 bp, 37 predicted proteins | sample III_Bog_E2_3_FD_198773 | JGI IMG/M metagenome (GOLD analysis project Ga0302270, IMG submission 198773) | Peat permafrost microbial communities from Stordalen Mire near Abisko, Sweden - III_Bog_E2_3 | ecosystem: Environmental > Terrestrial > Soil > Wetlands > Peat | place: Sweden: Abisko... | reverse complement strand
CCATGCGTCCCGGGACAGCAGCTACGTCCTGGTCACGTTTGCCCCGGCCGGGCTGGACAGCGGCCTGTTCCCCCCGCCCGCCACCTGCCGGGTCCAGGTGAAGGGCGTGCCGCGCTGCCTGCTCCAGCGGATGCTGTTCTAGTCGAACGAATCCAAATTACGGAGGCTCCGATCGTGCAAAAAAAGGCGGCACCAACCTTCCCGATTGACGGTGATGCCGGGAATCCATATACGTGGGAAGAAAAGCGGAAGCGGATCTTCGCGATCATCGCGGCCTCCAGCGGCAACCTCGTGGAGTGGTTCGATTTCTACATCTATGCCTTCTGCTCGATCTATTTCGCTTCGGCCTTTTTCCCGAAATCCAATCCAACGGCACAGCTCATGGACACAGCGGGGGTATTCGCCGCGGGCTTCCTGATGCGCCCGGTGGGTCGCTGGTTGTTTGGCCGACTTGCTGATCGCAAAGGACGCAATATGTCCATGGTCACCTCCGTGGTGATGATGTGCTGGGCAGGCCATCGCATTGGCCTTTGAGTTCCCTTCCACCTCGCTGATAATAGCTGTGTGCTCCAACCATCGCGCGACCTCACCGAGCCCGCGGCCATCCGCATCGTCCTGCAAAGGCTCTGCCGGGAGGCAGGGTTCGTCAATCTGAAGCTGGAAGGCCGGGCTTGGCCGTTCCCGCTCCTGGCCGAATCCGAAACCCAGTTCGCCCTGGGGATGACGGTGCCCCAGCGCACCCGATGGAAGCTGGAGCCCGGAAGCAACTACGAACTGACCTTGATGGACCGCGGCAGGCGCTATCAGGCCACCGTGAAGCTCAGGGCGTGGGACGATCTGGACGGCCAGGAATGCGGCCAGTTCTCCCATCCGCGCTCCCTGGAAGCCGTCGACTACACCGGGTTGTCCGACTATGTGCCCGACCAGCCCCTGATCTGCACCTTCACCAGCCCCAGCATGGACATCTGCGAAGGCCGGCTGCGCTCTCTGGGCAACGAAGGGCTGGAATTCGCCCTGTGGGGGGCCGGTGCCATCAAAGAAGGGCAGTTGAAGGTGGGCGCCCCCACCACCGTGGAACTGCCCCTGGAAAAGGGGGTCAAGGCAGCACTTGCGGCGGTGACCGCATCCATCGACGAACGCACGGCCGCCGTGCGCTTCAATGCCAAGGCCGACCCGAACATGCTGGGAGCCTATCGGGGTTGGCTTCGGGACACCATCCTCACCCAGCAGCGCAAGGATTTCGAGCGGTTCGACGTCCATGGGTTCCTGGCCAATCGCAGGTCGGCGTCGGCCCGGGTTCCGGGGCAGGCAGAAGTCCGGCTGCTTTCGGACAAGGATCCGCTGGTCCTGGTCATCGGCGAGGGCGGATTCACCCAGCGGATCCGTGAAACCCTGGGCCGCAAGTTCGGAATCGCCGAACTGGACTACATCAAAGGGGACGTCCGGCCCCTGCTCGGCGCCCTGGGTGGCGATGCGCCCGACTGGGGCCGGACCAGGTTACTGCTGATCAACCAGCGCCTGCGCCTGTCCAGCGGTCTGGAACTCACCCGCCAGCTGACCCAAGGGGAAGCCTGTCCCCTGCCCATCCTGATGGCCGGCACCGAGGAAGACGCGGCGCTCAAGCGGAACCGCGCCATCGCCGCGGGAGCCGTGGATTTCATCGCGGTCGAACCGTTCAAGATCCTGGCGGTGATGCGCGCCATGGAAGAGACCTTGAGCTTGTTCCGGTAGGACGCGGATCGGGTATTCCGCCTGGACCGGGTGCAATGCCTGCTGGCCGGGCGGATCTGGCAGCGGGCCCATCTTCTGGCCACCACCTGGGGGCTGGCCGGGCGCCCCTGCAACGAGGCCGTGGAATGGGTGGACCGCCAGCAGGCTCTGGGGCAGGCGACCCAAGGTGCCAGCCCGCTGGCGGACCTCCTGGGCGAGCCGGGCTGGGAGCCGACCTTCGTCTTCTACCTGGGGTATCCTTCGCTGCCCAGCCACCCCAGCCCGCGGCGGCCGGTGGAGCGGCTTCTGCTTTGACCTGGAGGCTGCGAACCCGCAGGGTCACTGATAACGGATCGGCCCTCCATCCCCGGCCACCATCAGGTCCAGGAAGCGGGCGGCAACCCGGTCCGAGGCCTGGCCGTCGCGGCCGCGGAAGGCCACGACCACCTCCCAGCAGGGCGGTTCCGGGTCGGCCAGCTCGAGCACCGCGACGGGCTTGGCCACCCGATCCCCGGCCCGGGCCCGGGCCACCGATTCCGGGACCAGCGCCAGGCCCAGACCCTGCGCCACGAAATCCATGAGCAGGTTCAGGTCGTTCACTTCGAAGCTGATGGTGCGGGCCAGGCCCAGGGCGGCGAAGCTGCGGTCCACCAGCCGACGCATGCCCCAGTCCAGTTTTAGATCGACGAAGGTGCGCTCCGCCAGGGCGGCCAGTTCCGGCATGGGCCCGGCGGCCAGGGGATCGCCGGGGGCGCAGATCAGCACCAGGTCCTCACATGCGAGCATGCGGCTGGTGGTCCCGGCGCCGGTTCCGCCCGGCTGGGTGAAAGCCAGATCCAGCCTGCCCTCGCCCACGGCCGCAAGCAGCGGCGCAGCCCCGTCCAGCAGCAGCTGCACGTCGATCCCCGGCAGCTGCTGGCGGAACCGGCCCAGGGAGGACGGCAGGTCGACGAAATGGGCCAGGCCATGGATGGCGCCGATCCGCAGCTGCCCCCGGGCCATGCCGTTGACCTGGGTCACCAACAGCCTGGCTTCCCGGGTCGCCGCCAGGATCCGGTGGGCCTCCACCAGCAGGGCCCTGCCGGCGGGGGTCAGATCGACCTTGCGGGTGCTGCGGATGAACAGCGGCCCGCCCAGATCCGCCTCCAGGGCCCGGATGGTGTGCGACAGCCCGGACTGCACCAGGTGCAGCCGCTGGGCGGCCCGGGAAAAGTGGCGCTCTTCGGCCACGGCGATGAAACATTCGAGCTGGCGGAGATCCATCACTCATCATGCTGACTGATAGCAGATCTTTCCATTGGAATGATGACCCGAGGGTGGCCACCTTGGAGGGGACCCGCCGTGGGCGGGCCAATCCTTCTCTATCAAGGAGCAGACCATGACCCGTCGACTGGAAAACCAAGTGGCCCTCATCACCGGCGCCAGTGCCGGCATCGGCCGGGCCTGCGCCCGGCTCCTGGCCGCCGAAGGCGCCCAGCTGGTCATCACCGCGCGCCGCCAGGACCGCCTCGAGGCCCTGGCGGCCGAGGTCCGGGAGCTGGGCTCCAGGTGCGTCTTCGTGGTCGGGGACGCCCGGGAGGAGGCCACCGCGGTCCAGGCCGTGGACCTGGCCAAGGCGACCTTCGGCCGGCTGGATATCCTGATCAACAACGCCGGCGTCGGCAACTACAAGAACCTGGTGGACACCAGCGCCGAGGACTTCGACCAGATGATGGTCAGCAACGTCCGCTCTTCGTTCCTGTTCACCCGCCACGCGGTGCCGGTGATGATCGCCCAGAAGCGCGGCACGGTGCTGATGATCTCCTCCATGGCCGGGGTCTACGGCTTCCCGGGGGAGGCGGTCTACTGCGCCAGCAAGTTCGCCCAGGTGGGCTTCGCCCAGGGCCTGGACAAGGAGCTCAGGCCCCACGGGATCAAGGTGGGCACCATCTGTCCCGGTGGCGTCAAGACCGAGTTCGCCCTGGGCAAGGGCCGCACCGAGGCCTCGGTGGCCGAGTCCACCATGCTGGAGGCCGAGGACGTGGCCCAGGCGGTGCTGTTCACCTGCACCCAGCCGGCGGGGGCCCGGATCATCCAGGTCCAGATGCGCGCCATGTCGGAGGGACTGGCCTAGCCCCAGCGCCTTCACCCACGGGGTCATCCTCCCGCCGCAGCCGCCCTCTTCCGGGAGAGAGGGGCGGCTGCGGCCGGTGGCGCTCGGATGCCTTTCGCCACCCCTGGATCCTCTGGCCACCGAAAAGCCCGGTTCCAGGACTCATCCCTCCTTTTCTGTCTTGTGGTACTTCCTGCGGATTTCATCCAGGTTGACGGTCGGCTGCGGAACGTCGATGCCCAGTTCTTCCATGGTTTCAACGATTATTTGCGCAATGGCGAGGTCGCGGAACCACTTGTGGTCAGAGGGGATCACGTACCACGGCGCATCGTCGGTGCTGCACTTGCCAAGTGCGGCCTCATAGGCCTGCTCGTATTCAGCCCAATATTCGCGTTCCGAATAGTCCGCCTCGCTGATTTTCCACTGCCGGTCGGGATCATCCAGCCGCTGTTTGAATCGTTGCAACTGCTCATCTTTGCTGATATTCAGGAAGAATTTCAAGATGTGTGTTCCGCCAGCGATGAGCCGCCGTTCGAAGTCATTGATCTGCTCATAGCGTTTCATCCAGACCTTTTTGGGTACAAGATCGTGTACGCGAACGATGAGGACGTCCTCATAGTGGGAGCGGTTGAAAATGACGATCTCGCCGCGTCTGGGGGTCTGCTGTTCGATCCGCCACAAGAAATCGTGCGCGAGATCTTCGGCTGAAGGCTGTTTGAAGCTGACCACGCGACATCCCTGCGGATTCATCGAGGCGATCACATGCCGGACGACGCCATCCTTGCCGCCTGCGTCGGGAGCCTGCAGGCAAATCAACAACGAGCGTTTCTGTTCGGCATAAAGCTTGAACTGCAGCTGGTCCATCCGCTGCCGCAGCCTTTCGATCTCCGGCATCGCCTTGGCCTTATTCTCGTGCTTGCCGGAATACCCCGGATCGAATTCCTTGAGCAGGAGCGGACGCCCCGGCTCGACGCGAAATGTTTTGCGATAATGATCGGACTCGTCGTCTGATGTGTGCTGGCCATGATTGTCGTTCATTGGGTTGTCTCCATTGGAACCGCGTCGAGCAGGCCTCTGATGCCAGGATAGGAATCCGGAGGCTCCTGGCAAAATAACGGCACTTCAGAATGATCCCGATCACGATGGATGCCGATTCCTACCATGGCGACGCCATGCTCCAGGGCCATTCTAGCTCGAATGGGCGGGATCAACCTTCTCATGCTGCGGAAATGTATCGGCCACGTTGTCCTGGGCGCGCCACTTGAGGGTCGACGACCCCGGGCTGTCTTGGACCCTTCAGATCGATGCGATCCGTCCTCTCTCCTGACGGGCAAGCTCTTTCGTCTGTGCCGCCTTGAATTTGTAAGAGCTTTCACGATTGGTGATACAGCAACGGTACGGTCATTGCTTTTCAGACTAGTCAGAGAAGGGAGACGCATGGCAACGATCCTGACCAGCAAAGGGAGCAAGCCAGCCCAGGGGCCAAGCCTGCCGGCCCTGGTCTGCACCTGAAGGGAACTGCATCTGGGTGCCCAAACGCGCTAGAGGAGACTTTGAGGAGCAGGGGTGGCATTGCAGGGGAAAAACAACGCTGAGAACTTTCCTGTCGTTTGCGTGGGCGGTTCTGCAGGTGGGCTCGACGCCTATATCCGGTTGCTGAAGCACCTGCCGGTCGATACGGGTGTCGCCATTGTTATCGTCAATCACCTCAGGACCGTCGCGACCATGCTCCACGAAATCCTGCCGCGCTTCACGGCCATGCCGGTGGAATTGATCACTGATAAACTATTAATTTCGCCCAACCGGGTGTTCATCATCCCCGCGCGCCGAGATCTGTATGTGCTGGATGGCGACTTTATCCTGAAGCCCATATCCAAGCCCAGGGGGTGGCCTGATGTCATCACCGTCTTCCTGCGCTCTCTTGCGGAGCACTGGGATGGAAAGCTGATTGCGGTCATCGTCTCGGGCTACGATGGCGACGGTGCCGAAGCTCTCCGCGACATCAAGGACGTCGGTGGTATTACGATCGCGCAGAGACTCGACACGGCTCGTCAACCCGAAATGCCCGAGAGCGCCATCGCCACCGGGTTCGTGGATTTCATCCAGACTCCTGAGGAGATCGCGAAGACGATCTCGCACATTGCCCACGAGGAAAAGTCGCCGAACTCGGAACGTCTGCTCCCCCGTGGACAGCCGAAGCTCATGGATGACTGAGCCCTGGGGGGGCCCTTTCCGCTGTGGCGGGGAGGCATCCAGCATCTGCAAACCTACCGTTTTTCACCCGAAAGGATGGCTCGCCATGAGCACCTTCACGACCAGCGACGGCACAGAAATCTACTACAAGGACTGGGGAGCGGGAATCCCGATCGTGTTCAGCCACGGTTGGCCGCTCACTGCGGATGCCTGGGACGGGCAAATGGTCTTCCTGGAGGCCCTGGGGTTCCGCTGCATCGCCCATGATCGCCGCGGTCACGGTCGTTCAGGCCAGCCATCCAACGGGAATGATATGGACACCTACGCCGATGACCTGGCGGAGCTCATCGAAGTGCTCCACTTGAAGGGCGCCAATCTGGTCGGCCATTCCGCCGGTGGTGGGGAAGTCGCCCGCTACATCGGGCGGCATGGCACCCGGCACATCGCCAAAGTCGTGCTGGTGGGGGCGGTGGCGCCGCTCATGCTCAAGACCGAGGCCAATCCTGGCGGCCTACCGATGGCGGTGTTCGACGGCATCCGGACCGCCTTGGCCGCCGACCGTTCCCAGTTCTTCAAGGACCTGACGACGACCTTCTATGGGACCAACCGGCCCGGCGCCAAGCTCAGCCAAGGCGTCCGCGACGCCTTCTGGCTCCAGGGCATGAAGGGGGGGCTCAAGAACCAGCTCGCCTGCGTCAAGGCCTTCTCCGAAACGGACTTCAAGATGGACCTCCAGCGGTTTGACGTTCCAACCCTCTTTATCCACGGGGATGACGACCAGATCGTGCCCATCGGCGCCTCCAGCCAGGCGGCGGTGGAACTGGTGCCGAACGCCATCCTCAAGGTCTACCCGGGCGGCTCCCATGGGCTCGCCGACACCCGCAAGGACGATCTCAATGCGGACCTCGCCGCCTTCCTCCGGCCCTGAACGAGCACAAATCAAACGGAAGGCTGGCCAACCCGGGCCGGATCAGGCCAGCGAAGATGCTGCTTCAGACTGACTCGAAACGGCGGATCTCGAGCAGCGCCTCGCCCAGACTCATTTCATTCGCATCCAACAGCTTGCCGACCAGATGCGCGGTCAGTGGCATGAGTCCGGCCAGGATGGCCTTGGTTTCTCCGTACAGGCGCTCGCTCTGGGCCTCCATGATGGCGCGGGTTTCCCCGTCCACTTCGCGGGCGCCGGTCCGGTCCTGGACGAGCGCACCGAAGTTGAGACGGGTCTTGCGGTACATGCCCATCTCGCCTACGGCATGGTGCAGCAGTTTCGTCACGCGGGTGATGTCGTTGTGCGCTCCGTTGGTGGTGCCATCCTCGCCAAAGAACAGCTCCTCGTTGGCCATGCCCCCCAGCAGCACGCGCACCTCATGCTCGATGTCGCCCTTGGTCTTGAGCAGGTTGGTTCCCTGCTTGTGGAAGACGAAGCCCAGCGCATTGGTGCGCGCGTTGGCCTTGAGCGAAATCTTGAGGGTTTTCACCTCGGCCAGGATCTGCTCCCAGTCGTCATGGGTGCGTGTGCGTTCGTGCTCGAGGTCGACCAGGAAGTGGCCCCATTCGTGGGTGGCGATGATCCGGCGGTCGCGCTGGTGTTCCTGGGTGGTGTTCAGGTTGACGTTGCCCACCAGCACCCGCTCCGCGGCCTGCATCAGGGTGTCCGCCCCGATCAGCAACCCCGCCTGCACTGCGGTGATGCCGGCCTGGTTGACGATGGTCTCCAGATCCGCCGGGCTGCTCCCCTCCGTCACTGCGACCAGGGGACGGAGATCCAGGTCCGGCAGCACCTTGTCGGCGCGTCGCGCCAGGTAGAGATGGATGATCGCCAGACGCTCTTCCTGGTTCGGCAGGCGGAAGTCCACCTTCATCTGGAACCGGCGCAGCATGGCTTCGTCCATCGGCATGGTTTCGCTGTTGAAGTTGCTGGCCACGATCCAGATGACCTCGGCGTCATTCCCGCTGCGCACGCCATCCAGCACCGACAGGAACGTATTCGACGTGTCATCGTCGAACTTGCGGCGACCACCCCGCTTCATGAAGAGGTCCTGTGCCTCGTCGAGGAAGACGATGCAGCGCTTGCGCCGGGTCGCCAGCGCCAGAATGCGGGTGAGCGTGTTCGAACCACCGGAAACGAGGCCGGTTTCCAGGTTGGCCGCGGAGTGGAACAGGATCGGCAGCCGCAGTTCCTTGGCCAGGTAGCTGGCCAGCTTGGTCTTGCCGGTACCCGCCGGCCCGCTGAACATGACATTGAAGGGCTTGGATATGCCGTATTCGGCATACTCCGCCCGGCGCTGGTACTGGTCCTTGATCTGCGCGACCTCGGCCTTGATGTCATCCATGCCGACCAGGTCATCCATGGAGCCAAGCACCTGCGACGGCTCGATGAACTTGAGCGTCTTGAACTGGCCCTTGAACTGGGCGTACAGGAAGGCCAGCACGCTGAACAGGAGCACGATCGACAACAGGCCACTCGCGGCAGCCGTCCATGCGTATTTCTCGGACTGCGGACGGGCTCCGGAAAAGCGCGAGTCCAGGTGCTCGAGCAACTTGCGGCTCCCGGCACTGAGTTCGCTGCGCGGGATGAAGACCAGCTTGCTGGCCCATGCGGCTGTGACGGCCTGGTCGGTGAAGATCCGGGTCTCCATGTCGCTGGGGTAATAGGCGTACTGCTTGCCCCGGGATTCGATCAGGATGATGCGCTCGGAGACATTCCACAGGAGAGGCTTGTAAACCACGGTGATGCGTTCGACCGGGTGGGTCGCCAGGAAGTTGAGCATCGACCGGGTGCCGAAAACCACGGGCAACTGGTCATTGAGCGACCACATCGCGTCTGCCGCCTGGCCGTCGACCCCCATGGGCTGGACCTGATCGGGGAGGGCGGCCCGGCTGTGGACGAGCTTGAAGGCATAGATGCCGGAGGCTGGAATCAGGAGAATCAAGGCCAGCAGGGTGAGTTTGATCAGCGGCGACTGCAGCCCAAACCAGCCCAGCAGCCGGTTGATGGCCTTCTTGAGGGCAGCCCACAGGGCTGCCGTGCTCCGCGGTGGGCCGCCAGTTTTGGACGGATGGTACATGATCGCGCTAGATCGCGCTCCGTCCCTGGATCACCCGGACAATGATGACTATGACGGCGAGCACCAGCAGCACGTGAATGAACCCGCCAAGGGTATAGGCGGTGACCATGCCCAGAGCCCAGAGGACAACAAGGATGATGGCTATAGTCCACAACATGTTGTTTCCTTTCCAGATGGGACGTCCAGTTGAGGAAGCCTCGACGCCCCGGGGTTGTCTACTTGCCGAAGACCTTTGCTCGCTGGATGAATCCAGGAATAGCCCCCCCTACGGGTTGGCCTCGGAGCTGTTGCAGCTTTCGAGCCGATATTTAAGCTATTTCATTTTCAAATATTTACAAACATGGCCCAAGGGGATGGCCCGGCGCATCGATCATTCTGGAATGGCCCCCACGATCAGGCGATCAGATGATCTGTGCCGCCCGGATGCCCCCTTCATGTCGCCTGGTCAATGGTAATAACCGACAATATGATGGAGGTTGGACGTATATTGCTAGGGATATGACGATGACACGACTCGCCTCGGGTTGGGTTTGGGCCGGAAGTCCAACAGGAGAAACGCCATGACCACGATCAGCCCCAGCCAGGCACACCAGAAGACCGTCATTGCGGAAGCACCTCGGACCACCGGGGCTGCCGCCCACACCCCAGGCCCCTGGAAGGTCGACTTCGACAGCCCCGACTCCGCCGGGGTCATCGCGCCCGACCAGAACGCCAACGAAGATCAGCGCGTTGTGGCCGCCCACGGGATCGAAGGCCCCAGCTTCCAGGCCAACGCCGCGCTGATCGCCGCTGCGCCGGAACTGCTGGAGGCCCTGAAGGATGCCGAGGACTCGCTGGAGGACGCCCAGGCGTGCTGGACCGCCAAAGACGGCACGCCCAACACCGTCCTGGCGTGGAGACGGAAGGCGGTCAGCGCCGCGATCGCCAAGGCCGAAGGCCGCTGACTGCGGCGGAACGGAGAGGGCGCGAAGCGGCCGCGCGGTCCCACCCCGGACAGATCAGAAGCGCGTGGTGTTGCCGATGGTGAACTGGAACCGGGACTGGTAGGGTTCCCGGTTCAGGGGCGCCGCCAGGCTGACCAGGATCACCCGGCCCAGGGAGCTTTTGAGGTTGCCCATGCGCAGCCCGACGCCGACATCGGAGTACGGCTTGGACCAGCCCTGGCCGTCGAACTGGCGGATGGAACCCACGTCCAAGAAAGCGTTGTAGCCCATGCGCACGATGTCCCACCAGCGCTGCTCGGTCAGCAGCCGGTAGTCGACGGAAACCTGCCAGCGGACGTTGCCGGGGTGCAGTTCGTCGGGAAAGCCGCGCAGGCCCTGGTCGCCGCCCAGGTAGAACCAGTTCTCGGGATCCAGCCGCTTGCCCACGTCGAGGGTTGCGATGCCGGCGAGGATCTGGTTCGGTTCCAGCTTCTGGTACTGCACCAGGGCGAGGTTCGCCTGGGCGTTCTCCAGTCCGCTGGCGGGATCCCGGCCGCTGAAGCTGGAGGTGAACAGGGTGAGGTCATCGCTGGAAGAGGACCAGCCGTTGGCCGCCTGCAGCATGAAGAACGGCGCGGCCATGGAGGAGCCCAGCGCCCGGGTGTAGGTGCCGACCTGCAGGGAGCCGTTCCATGCGAGGTTGTAGTCCTCGGGCGTTTCCATGCCCATAAGGTCGGTGAAGGATTCGAAGGCGTCCTTCTCGGTGGAAAGGGTGAGTGCCGGTCCCCGCAGGCGCCGGTTGGGCAGATCGGGCGGCAGCAGGCCGCCAGGCGGTCCGTTCCGGATCAGGCTGCCGTAGTGGGTATCCTCCCGGTCCAGGAGCACGCCGCCGCGCCAGATCCGATCCGCCTTTTCGTGGAAGGCCACGGCGCCCGACCACTGGACCTGGTCCGAGATGAAGGGGGCCTGGTACACCTGCGCGCCCCGATCGTAGAGATAGAGGCTGGTATGCTTCTGTCCCATGGCCAGGGTGGTGGACCAGGGCGTGTTCAGGGCATAGAACGGCCGCGCCAGGCTGAAGTTGCGCGCCATGCCGTCGGAGAGGACCTGGTCCTGCGCGGCGAGGGTCCATCGGCTGCCGAGCAGCTGGGGATCTTTGTAGGTGATGCCCCAGGTGCTGCGCTGGTGATCCTTGGCCGTGTCGAAGGACAGGCTTTTGCCCAGGCCCAGGAAGTTCATTTCGTCGAGCCCGAAGTTCATCGCCTTCTGGCCCCCCACCGAGGAGAATCCGGCGTTGATCTGGGTGGTCCAGGCATCCCGGACCCGCACCCGGGCCACCACGGTCCCGTCCGGCTGGACGACCGGGTCGATGTGCGCGTCCTTCACGAACGGCAACGCGCGCAGGAGGCGCTCCGTTTCATAGATCTGCCGGGTCCGGACCGGATCCCCCTCCTTGAACAGGAGGACCCTGCGGACCACCCTTTCCTTGGTGGACATGTGCAGATGGTCGGCCAACCGTCCAAGGAAGTTGTTCTCCTCCGGCTTGGCGAGGTCGAAAACCTCGCCGATCTCCACGTCGATCCTGCTGATGGCGGCCCTGCCGCTCTCCAGGGCGGCCCAGGCCAGGGGTGGCCTCGGGGCATTGGGCCGCTTGGGTCTGGCCGCCGGGAGCGGCATGGCCACCAGTGCGATGGTCATGAGGCCGGAGGTGGATGGATGGATGCTGCACAAGGGGGGACTCCCGGATGCTATCGGCCATTCCCTGCTGATGCTTGTCGGGGGAATCTCGTCGTCGGTGAGCATGTTCTGTGCCGAGATGGAATTAGCTGCATTTGCTTGTAGTTGGTAAACCAGCACCGACTCCGGCCCGCTCATAATGATCGGTCGCCGCGCCTTCGAGACCCGCTGCCCCGCAGGCTCTCGCCTGGCCGGGGGAATACCCGCCCGGCGATGCGGTCCGAGCCGGATTTCCCATGGGCGGGGCAGGCCTGGGGCCGACCCGGCGCTGGTTGCGAACCGCCCATAGCGGAGCGCTGCCGCTATGCCGATAGGTATTCAAAGGGCTCAGGCCAGCGTCCAGGACCGAAGCCGTTCGTATGCGAGGAGACCCCATGGCTGTATCTCTGGGTTGGGTTTTGGCCTTCGGCTGTTCCGTCCTGCTGATGGGGGGACAGGCGGAGCTGGGCCCGCATCGCCCCCGGGCGGTCGGAGCGCTCAGCCTTGGCGGGATCGTCGACGCCCAGGACGCCACGGCGAGCCCGGAGGCCTGTCGCCGCGCCGCGGAACGCGGCGAGGCGGAGGCCCAGGCCCGTCTGGCCGCCATGTGCTACCTGGGCAAGGGCGTGCCCAGGGACGTGGCCGAGGCGGTCAAGTGGTTCCGGCTGGCCTCGGCCCAGGGCAATGCCACCGCCCAGGGGTGCCTGGGCACGATGTACGCCCTGGGCGACGGGGTGCCCCAGGACCGGGTGCAGGCCTATGCCTGGCTGCTCCTGGCCAGCGCCGGGGGTAACGAACAGGCTGGCGAACTGCTCGCGACCCTGGAGCCGGGCCTCAGCGCTGCCCAGATCCGGGACGCCCGGCAGCGTTCCTCCCTGGCCAATACCCATCAGCCGTGAGCCCCTCCGCCATGGGAGGGGTGCCGCCGTTCCGGCGTCCTGCGCTCAGCGTGGAACGGACCCCCGGCTCCCCATGAACGCCATGGCAGAATAAGCGCCATGACCGAAACGCACCTCATCAGCACCCCGACCACAGGCCGCTACCTGGTGGAACCTGGCCCCCGAGCCTCGGCCCCGCTGCTGGTGGGGTTCCACGGCTACGGTCAGCGGGCGGAGGACCTGCTGGAGGCGTTGCGCCGCATACCCGGGGCTGCGGACTGGACCCTGGTGGCCGTCCAGGCCCTCCATCGCTTCTACCGTCCGAAGACCCGGGAGGTGGTGGGCTCCTGGATGACGAGCCTGGACCGGCACCCGGCGATCGCCGACAACCTCGCCTACGTGTCGCGGGTCGTTGCCGAACTGCGGGGGACAGGGGGGAATGGCAAGCTGGTCTTCGCGGGGTTCTCGCAGGGGGCGGCCATGGCCTGGCGTGCCGCCGCCCGCTGCGGTCCCTGCCACGGCCTCGTCGTGCTGGGGGGAGAGCTGCCCGGGGACATGGCCCAGGCCGAAGCCCCGGCCCTGCCTTCCGTGCTCCTCGGCCGCGGCGACCAGGACCCCTTCTACACCGGGGCACAGCTGGAGCACGACCTGGCCAGCCTCCAGGCCATGGGGGTCCGGGCCGAGGCGGTCCGTTTCGAGGGGGGGCACGCATGGGGTCCCGGCTTCCTGATGGCCGCCGGCAGGTACCTGGAGCGGATCAGTTCCTAGGAGCTGGCGGCCGGATCCAGGTGGAACGACCCGTCCGGCACAGGCCATCACCGGAGCCTCCGAACCCGGCCCACGCCTGCAAGGCTTTGCAACCATGGGCCTGCGCTCCGGCACTCATCAGGCAGGCATCAAGGGAGCCGGACCACCACCCTGGAGCCGTCATGGTGGTGCCGGTGATGGTGCCGGTGGTGGTAGGGCGGATTGGCCAGCAGGAGCGCGCCACCGATGGCTGCGGCAAGCAGAATCGCGACTGTTCTTTTCATGTTGGAACCTCTCCGAACGAAAAAGGGCGATGGCGAAGGAACCACCGCCTGCAGCCCGGCCCATGGCCGGGCCGTAGGGGACGAAGGCCCAGGAGGGAAGCCTCCCGGGTCCGGGGGGCGGGCTGGAAGATCGCCGGTCCTGGACGCTCTTCCCGCGGTCTGCCCGATCACCTGGGCTTGAGGGAATGCACGTGCAATGCCAAATGGTAAATGTCATCCGATCCAGCGACATGCGGAATAAACGCCCTTGAATGCCCGATGAATTCCATCAGAATGGTGCGGCTTCGAGGGGCCTGCCGCACGGCCCAGGAAAGGGGGAAACGATGCCATTCCATCTGGATCATGGGGGCAGAATCCTTGCTGGCCTCTGTTGTCCGGCGGCTGCCACCCGGTTCGCTGTAAGGATGTTCGCCTTCATTGCGAAGGACTTGTGGCTCATCCGCATTTCCGATTGGCTTTCGCCGGGGTTCTTCGATTCGGAATTCTGGTACATGTGGGCCACCACCTTCGCCTTCCAGCCCTGGCACAGCGCGGTGGAATTCCGGCGCTACCTGCACCGCTTCATGCTGGAGTTCTCCCGGATCGAGACCCTGGGGGGGGTCAAGCGTACCATCTACAATCAGTACGACTCCCTGGTCCGGCCGCTGCAGGCCTGGCTCCTGGACCAGGGTGTGCACCTGGTCAACGACTGCGAGGTGACCGACCTGGACCACACCGAGGGCGAAGGCGGCTTCACCGTGACCGGCATCCACTGCCGGCGCCCGAGCGGAAACGAGGTGCTGGGTGTGCCGGACGGCGAGCTGGTCTTCATGCAGAACGCATCCATGACCGATGCCTCCAGCCTGGGTTCCATGACCCGCGCCCCGGTCCGGCTGACCAAGGCCGAAAGCGGCGGCTGGAGCCTATGGGAAAAGCTCGCGATGGGCCGGCAGGAGTTCGGCAACCCCTCCGCCTTCAATAGCTGCATAGCCCAGTCCTGCTGGGAATCGTTCACCGTCACCCTGGAACATGCCACCTTCTTCGACCACATGAGCCGCTTCACCGGCAATGAGGCTGGCACCGGCGGCCTGGTGACCTTCGAGGACTCGAACTGGCTGATGTCCATCGTGTTGGCCCATCAACCCCACTTTCCGGACCAGCCGGCCGGGGTGCAGGTATTCTGGGGTTATTCCCTGTTTCCGGACCGGATCGGTAATTTCGTGGCCAAGCCCATGGGCGAATGCAATGGTTCTGAAATCCTGAAGGAACTCTGCGGCCACCTGCGTCTGGATCCGGAAATCTTCGGGACGGCCATCTGCCTGCCCTGCATGATGCCGTACATCACCAGCATGTTCATGCCCCGCGTCCCCGGCGACCGGCCTCTGCCGGTGCCCCCCCACACGCGGAATTTCGCTTTCATCAGCCAGTTCGTGGAGATCCCGGAAGACGTGGTGTTCACGGTGGAATACTCGGTGCGTGCTGCCCAGATGGCCGTGTTCCAGCTGCTGAAGATCGATCGGGAGATTCCCCCCGTGACGTCCCACGACCGGTCCTTCCAGACCCAGTGCGAGACCCTGATCAAGGCTTTCAAGGGCTGACCGGCTGCCTACGGACCCGGTCCATCCAATGCCTCCCGCGGACCTGGGCTTTGGGCCACCGGTGGGCCGACGCGGCCAGGCGGCTCTGACCCATCAGCCGAGTCCCGGCACGAAGGGGGATGCGTCAAGGCGTGTGGCTTGGGGCTGGGGACTGGCTATCGAGGATCCCCAGGCTGGTCTGCAATGAGCTGCACCCATCCGCATAGGCCTGGGAGCAGATGAGGTTGTCATCGCATTCCCGGCACACGCTGGCGATGTACTCCTGGCGCGGGGTCAGTCGGGGCTGCGGAGCGGGGCCGGCTTCGGACGGTCCTGGGGCGGTTCGGTCGGCGGGCGCAGGTAAGGCCTGCGGCTCGACCACGGTCTTGTGGTGCATGAACCCCGCGAATCGAAAACTCACGGTCACCTCAGCTGATTGCCTGATGGATCTTAATGTATCCACCATACAACATCCGCGGGACCTGGAGGCCATCAAGGGACCATTCCGGGCGGAAGGTTGCGCGATCGCGTGGCGCCGGGGGCTGGAGGCCGATGCGCGCGGACAGCCCCCGGTCCCCACCGGGTTCAGCGGGCGGGGCCGCAGAAAATCACTTGGAGAGCACAGGTGGTTTTTGCGCGGACCCTAGGATTCGCATCCCTCGAGCAGGGCCTTGAAGGCTTCCTCGCCCATGGATTCGACCTCCAACAGCCTGGTCGCGATCCTTTCGATGGCCCCCTTCTTGCCGCCCAGAAACGCGATGGCCTTCTCGTACCGGCCCTTGATGATCCCCGTGATCTGCTCGTCGATGTACTGCTGGGTCGCCTCGGAATAGTCCCGCTGCCGCGGCGCCAGGTCCCCGGGAAGGGACATGGCGCTCGTCTGGGAGGAAAGGACCACGTTCTCGAACTTTTCGCTCATGCCATAGTCGCAGATCATCTTCCGGGCGATCTCGGTGGCGCGGGTGATGTCATTGGCGGCGCCGGTGGAAATCTCGCCGAAGAAAAGCTGTTCACTCGCGCGGCCGCCCAGCAGGACATCGATCTTGCCCAGCAGTTCCTCCCTGGTCAGAAGGAACCGGTCCTCGGTGGGAACCTGGATGGTATAGCCCAGGGCACCGATGCCGCGGGGAATGATGGAGATCTTGTGGACCGGATCGGCGCCCCTGGTGAAGGCGGCCAGCACCGCATGCCCGGTTTCATGGAAGGCCACGATCCGGCGCTCCCTGGCATTGATCAGGCGGTTCTTCCGTTCCAGGCCGGCCACCACCCTTTCGATGGCATCGTCGAAGTCGCTGGGGAGAACCTGCTGGCGGCCCGCCCGGACCGCGAGCAGGGCCGCCTCGTTGACGATGTTCGCCAGGTCCGCCCCAGAAAAGCCCGGGGTCTCCCGCGCCACCTGGTCCAGATCGACGCTGCCGTCCATGTTCACGCCCCTGGCGTGGATCTTCAGGATGTCGGCGCGCCCCTTCAGGTCGGGCCGGTCCACCAGCACCTGGCGATCGAACCGGCCGGGCCGGAGGAGTGCAGGATCCAGGATCTCGGGCCGGTTGGTCGCGGCGAGGATGATGACGCCGCTCCGGGTGTCGAAGCCGTCCATTTCCACCAGGAGCTGGTTCAGGGTCTGCTCGCGTTCGTCGTTCCCGCCGAACGTGATGCCGCGGCTCTTGCCGATGGCGTCGAGTTCGTCGATGAAGATGATGCACGGGGCCTTCTCCGCGGCCTGCTTGAACATGTCCCGGACCCTGGCCGCCCCGACGCCGACGAACATCTCCACGAAATCGGCTCCGCTGATCTTGAAGAAGGGAACCTTGGCCTCGCCCGCCACCGCCTTGGCGAGCATGGTCTTGCCGGTTCCCGGGGGGCCGACCAGGAGCACCCCCTTGGGGATCTTTCCGCCAATGGCCTCGTATTTCTTGGGCTGTTTCAGGAAGTCCACGATTTCCACGAGCTCGGTCTTGGCCTCGTCGACGCCCGCCACATCCTGGAAGGTGACCCCGGTATCGCCCTCCGCCACCAGCTTGGCCTTGTTGGCGCCGAACGACATCACGCCTTGTCCGGCCTTGCCGACCTGGTTGCTGATGTATTTCCAGAACACGATCATCAGGACGATGGGCAGCACCCAGGGCAGGATGGAGGCCAGCCAGTCGCCGGATTCCGTGGCGGGGGAAAAATACTCGACCCCCTTCTGGTCCATGAGCTGGACCAGACCCGGATCGGCCACCCGCCGCGTCCGGTAATCTTTGGGATAGTCGGCCGGCTTTTTGTGGCTGGCCCGGGCGCTGTCGAACTGGACCTGGGTCCACAGGTATCCGGTCAGCTCCTTTTCCCCCATCTCCACCCGGTGGAGCTCCCCGGACTGGATCTTGGCCTTGAAGGCGCTGTAATCGAGGGCTTCGGCCTTGGGCGCCTGGAACCAGGCGTTGAACAGGACGAAGGCCATCAGCGTGACCAAAAAATAGCCGATCGAGAAATGGAACTGCGGGCGATTCAAGGGCTTGAAAAGAGGATCGTGCTGGCTGAGCCCGGGTTTCGCCGGGTCCTTCCCGATCCTGGCCAGGAATGGTTTCGCGTCGCCTTCCTCGCCTGCCATGCACGTCCCCTTCAACCATCGGTTCCGACGGGGGGGGACCGTGTCCGCTCCTCCCGCCCGCAAGCTACTTCAAGGTGAAATGCGCGCGCCGGTTCCTGAGCCAGCAGGATTCCACGGATTCCGTGCAGACCGGCTTCTCCTTGCCATAGGACAAGGTGTCCAGGCGGGACCCGGCGACGCCCAGGCCTACCAGATAGTCCAGGGTGACGGCAGCCCGACGCTCGCCCAGCGCCAGGTTGTATTCCACCGTGCCGCGATCATCGCAGTTCCCGTCGATGGTCACATGGGCCTGGGGGTAGCGCTTCATGAACCCGGCGATGGCCACGAGCACCGGCTTGTCGCTGGCCACGATGGCCGACTGGTCGAAGTTGAAGTGGATATCCCGGAGGGCTGCGTCCGCGGCCTTGTGGTACTGGGCCTCCCGCATGGCTGCCGCATTCCTGGCCGCTTCCAGGGCATCCTCGGACGTGCGCTTCTGCTCCGCGTCGGTGGGAGGCAGGACCTGATCCGCCGGTCCGGGCTGGTCCGGCGCGGCGACTGCCTGGGGCTGTTCGGGTCGGGCTGCCACGGGCTTGCGGCAGGCCAGCCCCCCGGCGATGAGCAGGGTCACCAGGAGCGACGGGGCGGTATAGCGGCGAACTGACATGACGATCTCCTGGGGAAGTGGGCCCATGTGCGGGGGGGGACCCGAAAGGCTCCGTCCTCGACGGTGCCCCGTCCGGCTTTGGGGGAACAGCTTAGAACCATCGGCCAGTGATGATCAATAAATGCAAAGGCGCTTCCCGTTGGCGGGGGCAAAAGTGCAATAACCATGCCGTCGCTCAATATGCTTTATTAGCAGTAATTGTATGTATATAGGCTCCCCGTGGCCGGGGTTCATTCCGTCAAAATGAGCGATGCCAGCCGCGCATCCGAGGGCTTGCCAGCTCCCCCTGGAGGGCTGTTCCCACCGTCCTGTTCGCTTCGCCCATGGAAGGTCGCCCCTGGCACGGCCAGGTCCCGAAGCTCCGCTCGGATCATCGTATTTTCACCAGGGTAACCACGTCAAAATAAGGGCATGCGTTGGTTGACCGTCCGGTCCATGATGACTTCGGCCCGTCGGTTGCCGCTGCACTGCCACCGGGATCCCGGCCCGCCAGGAACGTTCTGCCCTTGCCCCATGAATCAGCCCAAGGAACCGCCCATGACCCCTCCCGGCGAAGGCCCCTCTCCGAATGTCCCGAAACCGTTCGGTCCGCCCCTGGGACTCAAGCGGATTGAACAGTATGCCTTGTACATCCTCAACAGCATGGCGGACGGAACCAACTCCGGACTCAGCGACGCCGACATCGACTTCGCCGTCGATGTCGCCGAGCGCCTGGCCAAGAAGCTCGTCGAACGCGGCCACCTCCAGAGCCACGAGTAGCCGGTACCAGAATGAACCATGAGGAGAACCTGTCTTGAGCTGCCTATTTGAACCCATGATCCTGCGCCATGTGACCCTGCCGAACCGCATCGTGGTGTCCCCCATGTGCCAGTACTCCGCCCTGGATGGGCTGGCCAACGACTGGCACCTGGTACACCTGGGCGGTCTGGCCCAGGGCGGGGCCGGGCTGGTCCTCACCGAGGCGACCGCGGTCCTGCCGGAGGGACGGATCACCGCCGAAGACCTTGGCCTGTGGGCCGATGGCCAGATCGAACCCCTGCGCCGGATCCGTCATTTCATCAACGCCCAGGGCGCCGCGGCGGGGATCCAGCTCGCCCACGCGGGGCGCAAGGCCAGCACCCGCAAACCCTGGGAGGGAGTGCCGGGAACGGTGCCCATCGGCGAGGGGGGATGGAGCACGGTCGGACCTTCCGCGATCGCCTTCGATCCCCAGCATCAGGCGCCGGCCGCCCTGAGCGGCGAACAAATCGGCGCGGTGGTCAAGGCCTTCATCCAGGCTGCCCAGCGGGCGCTGCACGCGGGATTCCAGGTGGTGGAGCTGCATGCCGCCCATGGCTACCTGCTGCACCAGTTCCTTTCGCCGCTCAGCAACCAGCGCCAGGACTGCTATGGCGGCAGTTTCGAGAACCGGATCCGGCTGTTGCTGGAGGTCACCACCGCGGTGCGTACGGTCTGGCCCGAGGAACTGCCTCTGCTGGTCCGGCTTTCGGCCACCGATTGGGTGGAAGGTGGCTGGAACCCCGATGAGACCGTGGCGCTGGCCCGCCGACTGAAACCGCTGGGGGTGGACCTTATCGATGTCTCCTCCGGGGGCACCGCGGCCGGCGCCAGGGTACCGGTGGGGCCCGGCTACCAGACCCGGTTCGCCGAGCGGGTCAGACAGGAGGCCGGCATCCCCAGCGGCGCCGTGGGCATGATCACCCAGCCGGCCCAGGCCGAGCACATCCTGCGCACCGGACAGGCCGATCTGGTCATGCTGGGACGGGAACTGCTGAGGGATCCCCGCTGGCCCCTGCATGCCGCAGAAGTCCTGGGCGACGGCAACGTGCCCTGGCCGGCGCCGTACCTCCGGGCCGCCCACGCCGCCACGCCCAGGCGCCATGCCCTGGGCCTGGACTGAACCTCAAGGCACGGCAGGCTGGCGGCAGGTGGGACCGGCCGAGGCTTTTTCCGTGGCCTCCCACAGGCCATTGAGGTAGGCCGCGCCCAGGGCCCGGTCATAGAGGCCGTAGCCCGGTTTTCCGGTCTCGCCCCAGATCATGCGGCCATGATCGGGCCGCACGTAGCCGTCGAAGCCCACCTCGTGGTAGGCCTTGACGATGGCGGCCAGGTCCAGGGAACCGGAGGACGACAGGTGGCCGGTCTCCACGAAATCACCCTGGGGCGTGACCTTCACGTTCCGCAGGTGGGCGAAGTGGATCCGGCCCATGGCGCCGAACTCGCGCACCAGCGCCTCGACATCGTTCTCGGGCCCCGCGCCGAGGGATCCCGAGCACAGGGTCAGCCCGTTGGCCGGCAGGTCCACCAGCCGCACCAGCCGGTTCAGGTCGGCGCGGTTCTTGACGATGCGGGGCAGCCCGAAAATGGGGCGGGGCGGATCATCCGGGTGGATGGCCATGCGCATGCCCACCTCGTGGGCCACGGGGATGATGGCCTCCAGGAAAAAGGTCAGGTTGCGCCAAAGGTTCGCCTCGCCCAGGGACGCGTAGGCGGCGAGCAGGGCCTTCAGTTCCTGGGGCTGGTAGCTCGCATCCCAGCCCGGCAGGGAGATGCCCTGGCTGACATCGATCTGCTCCACGTCATGGGTGCTGAAGGCGAGGGTGGTGGAGCCGTCCGCCATCCGCTGGTCGAGCACGGTGCGGGTCCAGTCGAACACCGGCATGAAGTTGTAGCAGATGACCCGGACTCCGGCGGCGGCCAGGTTGCGGATGTTCTGCTGGTAGTTGGCGATCAGGGCGTCGCGGGTCGGCCGGCCCAGCTTGATGTCCTCGTGCACCGGCACCGATTCCACCACTTCGAAGGCCAGGCCCTGGCCCTCGATCCGCGCCTTGAGCGCCAGGATCTTGGCCATGGGCCATACCTCGCCGACCGGGACATCATAGATGGCGGACACGATGCCGTGCAGGCCGGGAATCTGGCGGATGTATTCCAGGCTGACGGGGTCCGAATCGCCATACCAGCGGAAGGACATCTTCATGGGGGCTCCTGTCGCATATGAAAGGACTCAGGTCTGTTCCTGGTCACCTGTACTGCGTAGGCGGGTTTATCCGGATGCATCATGGTAACGTGAATCAGTGAAAGTGGACCGTGGTTCCAATTCGTTGAAATTCCCGCTCCCAGGGCCGGTGTCGGGGGGGGCAGAGGGTCTGCGCCCCCGGTCCCGTGCCCGTCAGGTGGATTTATGGAATGCCAGCCATGAAAGGGCGCGATACTACGCTTTCACGGAAAGGGAAGGAGGCCAGCGATGCCCCAGAAGCCAACCGGTATGAGGCCGGCAGCGGAACTTCGCGCCCGTGCCGAAGCCAGAGTCCTGCAGCACCGCTCCCGGGTGCCAGAGGGACGGGCGGTCCCGACTCAAGATGAGACCCTGCGCGCGATCCATGAACTGCAGGTGCATCAAGTGGAACTCGAGATGCAGAACGACGAATTGGCGCGGGTGCAGGCCGAACTGGAGGTTGCCCAAGCACACTATTTCGATCTATACCACCTGGCTCCCGTCGGCTACTGCATCCTTTCCCGGGAGGGGCTGATCCTCGAGGCCAATCTGACGGCCGTCGCCATGCTGGACCTGGCCCTGTCCACGCTCGTCAGGAAGCCCATTGCCAGGTTCATCCTCGAGGAGGATCGAGAAGTCTACTATGATCATCAGAAACAGCTCTACGCCACGGGCCGGTCCGCCGCCTGCGAACTCCGGATGGTGAAACCGGACGGGACTCGGTTCTGGGTGCAACTGACCTCCGCACCGTCTGCTCCAGTCCAGGCCATGGGCCGGGAGCCGGTTTGCCGGGTGGTGATGAGCGACATCACCGAGAGAAGGGCCTTGCAGCATGAAAATGGTGCGCTCCGGGCTCGACTGCGGGAGCCCGCGGGTCATCCGGGAAGAACCTGAGGCCACCCAGGATGCGGTCTCCCTCCGCCTCCCACTCCAAACGGACCCTGCCGCCCGGGCAGCCGTCTCATGGGAAAACCTCCGCCGGCCTCCGGGGGGGGCCGGACGCAGGCGAAGGATTCTGGGGTGGATTCGGGCAGCCTTTCCAGGGTCAGGGGTTGGTGGGGGCCGGGGCTTCAGCCGCGGCTGCGGCGTGATCGGCGGCGGCCTGATTCTTGGCCTTCCGGGTCCGGCTGGCCTTCTTGGCTTTCTTCACCTTGGCGGGTGTTGTGGCAGCGGAGGTATCACCGGCGGTCAAGGCCGGGGCGTTGGGGGTGGCGATGGCCTGGGCATTCATCCCGGCGAAGGCCGGGGCGATCAGGGCGGCCGCGAACAGCAGGGCAGCAATCTTTTTCATCGATAAGCTCCATGGGTTACCGGTGCAATCAGTGCAGCCGGTCCTTCGCTTCAAGCATTTCCTGAGCCATTTATCTATGTCTAATGACATGAATGGATGGGAATGAATCCCCGGGTAGGGATGGTTCCCTTCCCACCAGAATGATCGACGGAAGGTCGCGGATGGATGGCTTCACCGAAGGCGGGGGTATCGCTCGGAGGTGCACCGGTAAGGCCATGGGTGACCGCTCCCGGCCTGGAGCCGGGCTCAGCTGTGGCATCCTGGACCTGGAGTTTCCCGATGCCCAGGTTCCATCCCGATCAGCCGCAGATCCCGGCCCATCTTGCCGGTGAACAGACCGTCCTGGACGCCTTCCGGGTCCTTCCCCCCGAAACCCGGGTCTTCGTGCGGGTCCAGCTGCCCGACCCGGAGGCTCCCGGGAGCCTGGATCTGGATTTCCTGGTGGTGGATCACGATCTGGGGATCGTGCTGGTGCATGTGCTGGCCGATGGGGTGGAGCGCCGCTCGGGACAATGGGTTCGGCGCACCGCGGCCGGATCCCACGAAAAGCTGGCGACCGGCCCCGCCGAGGCCCTCCAGATCCAGCAGAACGCGCTGTTCACGTTCCTGAAGGGGGTGGGCCTGGACTTCATCCCCAGGATCACGCAGGTCCTGGCCACGCCCTCGCTGCCCCTGGAGCCGGGCCGGGCCCTGGGACCAAGCCTGCCCGCTTGTCGGCTGCTCACCGTGGAAAAACTGGCGAATCCCTACATCTCCCTGCGCCTGGCTGTGACCGGCGGCCAGACCTGGGCCGCCTGGAGCACGACCCCCGTGGCCGGCCAGTGCTCGATCGGCGGGGCGACCCTGGAGCGGCTGGCCGGTGCGTTGCGCAAGGTTTCCCAGGCCTGACGCCTGGACGGCAGGCCTGCGGTCCGATCCGGCCGCGGCGCACGGCGGCGCGCCGAGCTCCGGTCCGGGGGTCACTGGGTCACGACCATGCCCAGGGCGGCCAGGGCCATGGCCCCGGTGGCCAGCCAACCGAGCGTATGCAGCATCCCCGATTTCAGGGTGAACCGTCCCATGGCCTTGGCGTTGCCCGCCAGCAGCATGACCACGACCATGATCGGCACGGCGGCGACCCCGTTGATGATGGCGCAGACGAACAGGGCCTTGATGGGCGTCACGTGGAGATGCCGCTGCACCAGCGGAAAGTTGAGCGCGAGGCCGATCACCATCGCGGCCGCGAGCACGGCATAGAACCCCTTGGCGGCCAGTGGCTTGCGATTCAGGCCGGTGGGCCATCGGCGCGCTTCGCCGAAAGCGTAGGCCGCCGATCCGGCCAGGACGGGTACCGCCAGAAGCCCGGTGCCGATGATCCCCAGCGCGAAAACCGTGAAGGCGAAGCGCCCGGCCAGGGGGCGGAGGGCCTCAGCTGCCTGTTCGGCCGTTGTGACATCGGTGGTGCCGTGCACATGCAGCGTCGCGCCGGCGGCGAGGATGATGAAGAAGGCCACCACGTTGGACAAGAGCATGCCGGTGATGGTGTCGAACCGGATCCGGCCGAACTGGACCCGGGCATGCCACGGCTCGCTGACCAGGGCCAGTTCGGCCGGGTGGTCCCGGATTTCTTCGGTCTCCTGGGACGCCTGCCAGAAGAACAGGTAGGGGCTGATGGTGGTTCCGAAAATGGCGATGAGGGTGGCCCAGTAGTCCTTGCCTCCATGAAGGGAGGGAATGAGCGTCCCTGCGGCGACCTGTCCCCATGGGACCTTCATGAAGAACACCGTGAGGACGTAGCTGAACAGCACCAGGCACAGCCACTTGAGGATCCGGGCATAGGATTCGTAGGGGATGCAGACTTCCAGCACGAGGCATAGACCGGCGAATCCCAGGGCATAGAGCAGGGCCGGGCCGCCGATCAGCAGCTTCAGGGCTGCCCCCATCGCGCCGATGTCCGCGCCCAGGCTGAGGGTGTTGGCCAGGACCAGGAGCAGGACCACCGGGTGCAGCAGCCAGTGGGAATAGTGCCGGCGTATGTTGCCAGCGATGCCCTGGCCCGTGACCCGGCCGATGCGCGCGCTGATCTCCTGGATCGCGCACATGAGGGGCAGGCACCACAGGATGGTCCACAGCAGGGCGAAGCCATAGGCCGCACCCGCCTGGGAGTAGGTGGCGATGCCGCTGGGGTCGTCGCCGGAGGCGCCAGCCACCAGCCCCGGACCCAGCCGGCCGAGCATCGTCTCCCTTTCTGGCATCTAGATGCCTCCAGTCCCCAACAGGTGCCCCACCAGGGCGCTGATCCCCATGGCCAGGCCGCCCCCCAGGAGCACCCGCAGCGCGGAATGCAGGATCGGGGCCTTGGCCAGGTGGCCTCCCAGGGCACCCATCAGGCCTAGGCCGGCCAGGGTCGCGATGGCGATGACGGCGCTTCGCTGGGCGGGGAAGGCCAGCAGCAGGGCCGCAATGGGCAGCAGGGCCGCCAGGCTGAAGCTGGCGGCCGAAACCGCGGCCGCCTGGAGCGGATGGGCCTGGGTGGCCGCGTTGATGCCGAGTTCGTCCCGCATGTGGGTTTCCAGGGCATCATGGCGGGTGAGTTGCCGGGCCACCTCCCTGGCCAGGGTCGGCTCCAGGCCCCGGTTTTCGTAAAGAAGGGAGAGCTCCTCCAGTTCATCCTCGGGACTGCTTTGGAGCTCGTGGGCCTCCTGGGCGATGTTGGCCTTTTCCGTGTCGCGCTGGGAACTGACCGAGACATACTCCCCGGCGGCCATGGACATGGCCCCCGCCACCAGGCCGGCCAGGCCCACCATGATGACGGCGCTCTTGGAGGCCGAAGTGGCGGCGACCCCGATCATGAGGCTCGCCGTGGAGACCAGGCCGTCATCGGCGCCCAGCACCGCGGCCCGCAGCCACCCTTCCCGGCCATGGGTATGGCCCTCCGGGCGGAACCGGGAGCGAACCGCATTCAACACGTTGAGTCTGCCTGTGGGTCTGGCCAAGGGTCACCGTCCTGGATGCAGCACGAGCCGGATCGGAGCCGGAACGGAGTGGCGGAAAGCGGGGTCAGGAGGTGATCCGATGGACCCGTGGTCGGACTAGGCGTCCGCGATTGACAAGTGGTTGTTTACGGTCCAGACGCCCTTGGCCTTCCATGCGATCTGGGACGCCTTGTCTTTTTCGAACCAGGACCTGACGTCACCGGTGAGGGTCACCACGTGATGCGCAACCTTGATGTCAATCAAGTTGGTGTTGATGAATGAATTCCGGTGCAGGGCTGATTCAATATCGGCTTTTTCAATCTGATCTTCTGAATTGGACTTGATGGCAATATTGTTTATGATTCCTGAAACGCCACGCAGGCGGATGACGGCGTTCTTGGCTTCTTCCTTCTGATAGTTCCACTCGAGTTCACCATCCATGGTGACCCAGCCGTTTTCAACCTTGATTTTAATCTTGTCGTTGGGTATTTGGGTATTCCAATGGAGTGCCTTGATTATTTCAGCGGCTATTTCGTTGTCTGTTATCTTGTCAAAATAATCACTGAATTTTACCTTTATTTCTTCAACGACTGCCTTGACCCCGATCACGCCTTTCGCGGCGTTCTCCGCTTCGGTCTTTTTGGCATAGCTGTCAACGGTACCCGTCAGGGAAACGATACCGTCCTTGGCGGTGACCCCGATTTCGGCCGAGGTCAGCAAGGGTTCCCAGGCGATGGCGGTCTGGACGTCCTTTTGCAGTTCAGTGTTGCTTTTCATCATGAATCCTTTTTGAGTTTATATAATCATGATCTGTATCATCATCATCGGGTCCGCGGCGTCGACGGCACGGCCTGGTCAGGGGGGACGGATGCTGGCCGGACTGTCTTCCGCCCGCCTCCGAGGGCGGTTTGGACGCCCTGCCTGGAAGGCGTTGTCTTGGGCCATGGGTTCCCTTTGGGCCTGGAGCGTGTCACCTGTCTTTCCAGGGGTGGGTTTGATGAAGCACGTTCCGTTCCAACAGCCTTAAATTAATCAATGCTATGGATACATTTCATGGACGACCCGCCTGGCCGCCCGGATCGATCATCGTGGAGGACCGAGCGCTCAGCGGCCCGGCGCCAGTCCCCGGAAACCGGTCTCCTGCGCGGCCCGCCGCCCCGGCATGATGAGCCTCGGCTGCGCCGGGCCGGCCGCCACGAAGGCGTCCAGGCCCAGCCGCAGGCGTGCGGCCACACGTTCCTCCGGCCCCGGCCGCGGGTGCGCATGGGCAAGCTCCGCCAGCCGCGGGAGGGGCCCGCCGCGATGGCGGAGCGTGCCCGGCCAGGGCCCCGCGCAGCCGGCGTCAGGCGTTAGGCTGGCTGGCCAGGCGGCGGTGGTAGCTCACCTGGCCCAGGTGGTAGGCCAGGTGGGCGGCGATCTGCAGCAGGGAACGGCGCAGGGTCAGGGGCTGGCCGCCCTGGTGGGACGGGATCTCCCGGTCCAGGGCGGCCGGCTCCAGGGCGTCCAGGCCCGCCCCCACGGCCAGGGCGGCGGCGTCCAGCTCCCGCAGCACGTCGGCCCGGGGCAGGCCGCGCACGGCGAACTCCCGGTCCCGGTCGCGCACATAGCCGGTGTGGGCCAGCTGGGCGCCCAGGAACATCTGCAGGTTGCCGGCCACGTGCAGGGCCAGGGTGCCACCGGGGTTGCCGGTGCCCGGCAGGGTCCGCCACAGGGCGGCGTCGTCGGGATACTGCTCCACTTCCCGCCGCAGGGCGGTGAGGTCACGTTGCAGGAGGAATTTCAGGTCGCTGATCATGGGCTGTCCTCTCGGGTTGCAGGCTTCATGGTCCCAGCCCCGGCGGGGCATGGGAAGGGGGCTGGTTCAGGGTTGGTCCGCCTCCAGGGTGTTCACCACGACCGTGTCCTCGCAGTACTGCACCTGGGCCTGTTTCAGGGCGATGCCCCGGGTCCGCCCCACCAGGGAGGCCAGATCCTCCTGGACGGCCCGCAGGCCATTGGCATCGGGCGCCGCGACGGCCAGCTCCAGGGGCACGGTGGCGGCCACCACCTTCACCAGTTCCGCCCCGAACGGGGCATCGACCTCCAGATCGAAGCTGTTGTCGTCCGGAGGCACCTGGTAGAGCACCCCCTTCTGGATCCGGGCGTCGGGGTGGAACCGGTTGGGGAAGATCACCACGTTGGTGCCGTCCACCTGGTGGTAGACCAGCTTCACGTAGCAGTCCATGCTGGCCTTGAGGAAGAGGTGCAGCTTCTCGCCCCGGCGGTAGATCCCGCCGTCGCCCCGGTCCAGGGCCAGCTTCACCCGGAGCTTCGAGGCTTCGACCCGGGCCGCGCAGATCTCCAGGGCCTGGCTGGCTTCCTCCAGGTTCTCCGGAGCCAGCTGCAGGCCCGCCTTGCGGACCAGGGCGACGGGCACCCGGAGGGTGGTGGCGGCCAGTTCCTCGCCGGTGCTGGCGGCGATCCGCAGGTTCAGCTGGACCTCGTCCCCGAGTCCGAAGCAGGTGCCGCGGACCACCGCCTGGGAGCGCAGCGTTTCGGCCAGGTCCTGGTCCACCCCGGCCTCCCGGATGGCCTCCCGGCCCGCGGCCTTGTCGATCATCTGAACCTGGCCGAAGGTCACCAGCTCGCCGGCCAGGGCCTGTTCCAGGAAGGCCGACAGGCTTCCGCAGAACGGGGTATCGCCGTAGGTGATCCGGTCCATGAGCACCCGGATGCCCCGGGGCAGGTGCGCGCCCAGGTCCAGGGCCGCGGTGGCCACGAAGCTTTCCAGGTCCTTGCGGTCCGCCAGGATCCGCCGGAGTTCGCGATCGATGTCGGCCTGGGCCGGGGCCGCCGGTTCGGCGCCCGCCCCACCCAGCACCGTCCGGACCAGGAGGCCTTCGTCCAGGTCCTCGCGCAGATGCCGGGCCTGGAGCAGGCCGGGCACCGCGCCGGCGGTCCGGGCCGCGTCGTAGTGGGCGGCGCAGGCCTGGGCCTGCCGGTCCAGCTTCTCCGCCAGGAGCGCCAGCGTCCGGGGCTTGTCCAGCACCGCCAGGGCGTGGGTCACGTGGGCCCTGGGATCGGGCCAGGCCAGCACCGTGTCCAGGCCGTCCAGTTCCACATCCGCCCGGGTGCGCACCAGGTTCTGGGCGAACCGGGACATCTGCTGGTCGCGCTGGGTGACCCGGGAGCTGAAGTCGGAACTGACCCGGGTCCGGATGGCGCCGGCCAGGGCCTCTTCGGCGGCCGCCACGGCCTGGCGCCGCTGGGCGGCGTCGGTGCCGCCCGGACTGGACAGCCCGTAGCCGGTGAGGAACCGCGAGGCCGGGTAGTGGTCGGGGTCCAGGCCGTCCTTCTGGACCCAGGCGGGGGGGGCCTCGCAGACCCCGAACCCCGGAGCGGTCAGCAGCAGCGTGAGGAGGGCGGCCGAGCGGAACATCGGGTTACCGGCGGGGGCTGGACGACAGGTGCATGGGGACTCCAGGAGCCATGGCCGGGCCACCCGGTGGGGGGCCCGGCAACGGAGCGGACAGCAGGGCTTCGAAGGGGCGGTTCGATTGCATCATACCTCGGGTCCCGACCCTCGAAGCCCTTGGCATCGGTTTCGTGCCCTACTCTGGCTGCGTCGAGCATCCCGTTCCCCTGCCGTCGCGTTCCCGGAACACCACTTTGGCCGCGACCGTGGCCACCTCGCGCAGCCGCTGATCCAGCCCCGGCCTCTGGTAGATGTCCCCGAACGGGAACTCGATGACGTTCCGGGCATGGTCGGGCGGGATCATCCGTCGGCCGGTTCCTCCGGACCCGGCGTCCCGGATCCGGCCGGTCCGACCCCGCAGACCCGCGAGCGGGTGATGAAGTGCCGGCCGTCGCCGGCGCCCATGGAAAAGCCTTCGGGCTCCCCCTCCCCCAGATCCAGGATGAGCTGGGTGTGCTTCCAGACCTCGTTCTGGCGGGCGTCGATGTAGAACGGGCAGCCGCCCACCTCGCCCAGCCGCACATCCCGGTCGCCGATCAGGAACTCCCCCTCCTGGAAGCAGATGGGGAGGCTGCCATCACAGCAGCCTCCCGACTGGAAGAACAGGACCGGGCCCCGTTCGGCCACCAGATGGGCGATCGCCTCCAGGGCTGCCCGGGTGGCGATCACCGCCGGTTCAGGGATTGGCCGGTCCATATGTCTTCCCCCTTTCAGGGCGGACGCGGCGTGCAGGCTCCGCCTGCACGCCGCGTGGGGGTAGGGTCCAAAGATATCCGAGGGCGCATGCGCCCTCGGATGGGGAACCTCGCGAGCGAAGCGAGCAGGCAGTTCCCCCCGGGAGATCAGAAGAAGCCCAGGGGCTCAGGGCTGTAGCTCACGAGCAGGTTCTTCACCTGGCTGTAGTGCTCGAGCATCATCAGGTGGTTCTCACGGCCGACCCCGGAGATCTTGTAGCCGCCGAAGGCGGCCCCGGCCGGATACAGGTGGTAGCAGTTGGTCCAGACCCGGCCGGCCTTGATCGCGCGGCCCATCCGATAGGCCAGGTTGCCGTTGCGCGTCCAGACCCCGGCGCCGAGGCCGTACAGGCTGTCGTTGGCGATGCTCAGCGCCTCGGCCTCGTCCTTGAACGTGGTCACGGCCAGCACCGGGCCGAAAATCTCCTCCTGGAACACCCGCATCTTGTTGTGCCCCTTGAGCACCGTCGGCTGGAAGTAGTAGCCCCCGGCCAGGTCTCCCGACAGCTGGTTGCGTTCGCCGCCGATGAGGCACTTGGCCCCCTCCTGCGCCCCGATCTCCACGTAGCCCTGGATCTTCTCCAGCTGCTGGGCCGAGACCTGGGGACCCAGCATGGTGGCGGTGTCCAGCGGATTGCCCTGGGTGATCTTGCGGATGCGCTGGAGGCAGCGTTCCATGAACTTGTCGTAGATGGATTCCTGGATGAGCGCCCGGGACGGGCAGGTGCACACTTCGCCCTTGTTGAAGGCGTACAGCACCAGGCCTTCGATCGCCTTGTCCAGGAACGCGTCGTCGTGCTCCATCACATCGGCGAAAAAGATGTTGGGCGACTTGCCGCCCAGTTCGGTGGTGGACGGGATGAGGTTCTGGGCCGCGTACTGCATGATCAGCCGGCCGGTCGTGGTCTCGCCGGTGAAGCCGATCTTGCCGATCCGCGGGCTGGTGGCCAGGGCCTTGCCGATCTCGGCGCCCGGGCCGGTGACGATGTTGATGACGCCGGGCGGCACCACGCCTTTGAGCAGCTCGGCCAGCTTGAGGATCGACCAGGGCGTCGGGGTGGCCGGCTTGAGCACCGTGCAGTTGCCGGCGGCCAGGGCCGGGGCCATCTTCCAGGCGGCCATGAGCAGCGGGAAGTTGAACGGGATGATCTGCCCCACCACGCCGAGCGGCTCGTGGAAGTGGTAGGCGACCGTGTCCTTGTCGATCTCGGTGGAGGTGCCCTCCAGCGCGCGGGTGGCGCCGGCGAAGTAGCGGAAGTGGTCGACGGCCAGGGGGATGTCCGCCGCCAGGGTCTCGCGCACCGGCTTGCCGTTCTCCCAGGATTCGGTCACCGCCAGCATCTCCAGGTTGGCCTCGAGGGTATCGGCGATGTGGTTCAGGACCGCGGCCCGGCCTGCGAGCGAGGTGGCGCCCCAGGCGTCCTTGGCCGCGTGGGCGGCGTCCAGGGCCAGCTCCACATCCTCGGCCGTGGACTTGGCCACCTCGCAGAACGGCTTGCCGTTGGCCGGACTGATGTTGGCCATGTACTGCCCCTTCACCGGGGCGACCCATTCGCCGCCGATGAAGTTCTCGTAGCGCGGCTTGAGGGTGACGATGCTGCCCGGCTGACCGGGTGCTTCGTAGATCTTGCTCATGGGGCCTCCAATCCAGCCATGTCGTGGTGATTGGTCTAGCCAGGGGGCGAGCGTGTCCCGAGGTTGATCGGAAGGTAGTGTAGGCGAATCGATCCCAAAGGGATCACGGAAATTTCGTGGCCGCCAGTTCCCCCAGCAGCACTTTTGCCAGGCCCCGGTAGTCCCCGGCGAAGTGGTGCGATCCGGGCAGCAGGACCCGCCGGGCCAGCCCGGGCTCCAGTTCCGGACCCAGGCGGCCCGGATCCTGGGCCCCGTCCAGGCACAGCACCCGGGGACCCCGGAGCCGGCGCAGCTCGGGCAGGACCGGCAGCTCCGGGCCCCGGGGACCCCGGCCCAGCCACTCGGACAGATGGAACTCGAAGCTGGCTTCTGTCCCCAGCCCCACCAGGACCACCAGCGAAATCCGCGCCCGCAGGTCGGGCGGCAGGCGGTTGACCATGAAGGGCAGGGCGTCGGCGCCAAAGGAGTAGCCCACCAGGACCAGCCGGCGCGCCTGCCAGGCATCCAGGTAGTGGCGGCAGATCCGTTCCAGGTCCCGGGCGGCGCCGTCGGGGGTGCGCGGGGTCCAGAAGTAGCGCAGGGAGCTCAGGCCCACCACCGGGCAGCCGCCCTCGGCCAGGGCCTTCGCCAGCTCCTGGTCCAGCCTGGCCCAGCCCCCGTCCCCGGACAGGAGCACCACCCCGGTGGGGCCCTGGCCGCCCTGGATGCCAAGGGGGGGGCCCTGCGCGGACCGCGTCGGGAACTCGACCAGGGGCAGGTCCGAAACCCGGATGGCGCCGCCCTCCGGCCCCCCGCAGGCGGTCCCGGCCAGCAGGCCCAGCGCGGCCAGACCCAGGCCCAGGGGCCTCACTTGCGCACCAGGCCCTTCAGTCCGCGCCCCACCAGGGCGGCGATGCTGGCCAGCACCGGCGCCAGGGAGATCCCGCCCGGACAGGCCAGGTAGCGGGGCTCCCAGTCCGGGTGGAACTTCTCCTTGTACTGGCGGAGGCCCTGGAAGTTGTAGTAGTGCTCCCCGGTGCGGAACAGGAAGGCGCCGATCTTGGTCCACAGCGGCGCCAGGGAGCGGCTTTCCAGGCCGGAGAAGGGCGCCATGCCCAGGTTGAACCAGCCGTAGCCGTGGTCCCGGCCCCACAGGAACAGCTGGAGGAACAGGTAGTCCATGATGCCCGGCGGGGCGTCCGCGGTGCTGCGCATGAGGTCCACCGAAAGCTCCTCCTGGCCGCCGCCGGGCCAGAAGGTGGCGAAGGCCACGATGCGTCCTTCGCTGCGCACCACGGCCACCGGGAAGAAGGCCAGGTAGTCCGGATCGAAGTAGCCCAGGGAGAAGCCCTTTTCCCGGGTGTTTTTGCCGGCCAGCCAGGCATCGGACACCGCCTTGAGCTCGGGCAGCAGGGGCGCCACCTGGCCCTGGGAGACGATGCTGCAGGTGCAGCCGGCCCGTTCCAGTCGGCGCAGCAGGTTGCGGGCGCTCTTCCAGCGGGCGCCCTCCAGGGCGAAATCCGCCAGGGGCACCCGGCCCTCCTCGCCCACCTTCAGCAGGGTCAGCCCCAGGTCCAGGTAGTGGGTGAGGCCGCGGCCGCCCACCTCGTAGAACACCGGCCAGCCGCCGTAGTAGTCCACCTGCTCGCAGAAGGCCCACAGCAGCTCGGCATGCTCTTCCTCGGGGCCCACCGGCCCGCCCAGGGCCACCCAGCTCCGGCCCTGCACGGCGTACATCAGGAAGCTGCGCCGGCTTTCGCTGAACAGGAGCGCCTTGTCGCCCAGGAGGGCCAGGTAGGCGCTGGTCTGGGGGGATCCGGAGGCGATCCGCAGGGCCTGGTCCAGGTCCTCCGGGGTGGGAGCCGCGGGCTGGGCCGGGGCCGGGCGCATGAGCCGGGCCACCGCGAAGAAGAACAGCAGGCTGACCGAGCCCAGGGTGGCCCGCAGGGCCCGGGAAGCGTCACCCCGGACGGCGAAGCTCCACCACAGCTGGCTGCGGTAGGTGACGTGGTGGTAAGAGAAAAGGGCCAGCCACCCGGCGCACAGGAAGACCAGGGCGATGGCGGCGATCCACTGCGGATCGAGGGTGGGGAACAGGAGCGAAGCCCGGCGGTGGAAGTACTTCCGGCAGGGCAGCAGGGCCAGGAGCAGCACGGTCAGGAAGATCGCCTCCTCGAAGTCCAGGCCCTTGAGCAGGGAGACCACCGCGCCTCCGGCCAGGAGCAGGGCGGTGCTGGCGTAGGCTGCGTCCACCCGCTTCTGCAGCCCGCGGGCGAGGATCAGCAGCAGCACCCCCATGAGGCTGCCGAGGAAGTGGGAGAACTCCATGACCGGCAGGGGGATCACCTGGCCCAGCAGCCGGACCCGGGGGAACAGCTCCGGGGTGGCGCCGGAGAACAGCAGCACCGCCCCGGCGATGAAGGTCAGCAGGGCGATGATCATCGGCGCCACTTCCGGAACCCAGGCGCCGAAGAACTGGCCGACCCGGGCCACGGATTCCCGCCGCTGCAGGGCCTCGTGGCCGCCCAGCAGGATCGCCGCGGCCACCAGGGGCAGCACGTAGTAGATGACCCGGTAGGCGATCAGGGCCGCGAAGAAGGCCCCGCCGGGGATTCCGGCGGGCAGCAGGGCCAGCAGGATCCCTTCGAACACCCCCAGTCCGCCCGGCACGTGGCTGACCACGCCGGCGAACTGGCCCAGCAGGAAGATCCCCAGGAAACCGGTGAAGGGGAGCCCCGCCCCGGCCGGCAGCAGGGCGTAGAGCACGGCGGCGGCCAGCACCCAGTCCAGCACCGACAGGAGGGTCTGGGTGCAGGCGGTGCCGAAGGAGGGCAGCCGGAACGTCGCCTGGCGGATGGTCAGGGGCCGGCGCAGGGCCAGGGTGGCCGCCAGGTAGGCGGCAAGCACCAGCAGCAGCAGCGCGCCCAGGGGCTGGGTGGTGGCGAACGGCAGGTGGAACTGGGGCGGCAGGGGCATGGGCTTGAACAGGAAGCAGGTTCCGCCCACCCCCAGAAGCCCCACCCAGAAGGTCACGCTGTAGAAGGCCACCACCTTGGCGATCTCCAGGGTGGACAGGCCCCATACGGAATAGAGCCGGAAGCGCACCGCGCTGCCGGCCAGCAGGGACACCCCCACGTTGTTGCTGAAGGCGTAGCCGATGAACGAGGCCAGGGCCACCTTGCCGTAGGACAGGCTGCGCTGCACGTAGCGCAGGGCCAGGGCGTCGTAGCCGGTGAGGACCAGGTAGTTCAGGCCGGTGAACAGGACCGCGAGGGCGACCGAACGTCGGGACAGGCTGCGCAGTCCAAGGATGATGTCCCGGAAGCGGTAGCTCTGCAGCTGGTGGTGCAGCGCCCAGATCGCGACCAGGAACAGGGCCACGGACAGGATGGGCCAGGCGACTCGGCTGAGATTCTTTCGCATTACGCTCCTGCTGGGGCCGGCCGGGATAGGCCGGCTTTATAGAATAAGCCCAGAAGCGGGGCGGGCCTTGCGCGGCTCGCGCCGCGGCCAGCGCCGGCGGCCACGGTGCGAAGTAAAATCGATGTATATGTGTCTTTACGCCTGGCCGAGCAGGGTGGTGCCGGCCAGCGTTTCCAGCACACCGAGTACCGCCGAATTGTCCAGCTCGCCCATGTCCATGGCGAGCATGGCGTTGAACAGCTGGGCAGCCACCGCGGTCGAGGGCAGGGGGATGCCATACTCGCGCGCGGTCTCCAGGACGATGTTCAGGTCCTTGGCCTGCATGTGCGCCTTGAAGCCGGGCGTCCGGTTGCCGTCGAACAGGCGCGGGGGCTTCACGTCCAGGGTCCAGCACTGGGCCGCGCCGCCCTTGATCGCCTCCACGACCTTCCGGGGATCCGCGCCGGCCTTGCGGGCGAACACCAGCAGCTCGCCCATGGCCACCATCTGCGCGGCGACCATGATCTGGTTGGCGGCCTTGGCGATCTGCCCGGCGCCGGCCTCGCCCACGTGGGTGATGGACTTGCCCATGGCCTGCAGCACCGGGCGCACCGCCTCCAGGGCCTGGGCGGGCCCGCCGACCATGATCGTCAGGGTGCCGTTGCGGGCACCGATATCGCCGCCGCTGACCGGCGCGTCCAGGCAGGCGACGCCCTGCGCCGCCAGCACGGCGGCGACCCGGCGCGCGGTGGCGGGCTTGATGGTGGAATTGTCCACGCAGATCAGCCCCGGACGCGCGCCGCCGGCCACCCCGTGCTCCCCGAGCAGGACGTGCTCCACGTCCGGGGAATCGGGGAGGTTGGTGAACAGGATGTCCACCTGGGCGGCCACGGCGGCGGGGGAACTGGCGGCCAGCGCGCCGTCGGCCACCAGTTCCTGCACCGCGCCCTGGCTGCGGTTGTGCACCACCAGCGGGAACCCGGCCTTGAGGATGTTGCGGGCGATGGACTTGCCCATCAGACCCAGACCGATGTAACCGACCTTCAGCATCGCGACTCCTTGTGCAGCATGGGTCCGGCAGGGAGGCGCCGGCAGCATCCGGGTTCCAGCATAAGCCAGGGCAAGAGAACAACCTTGTCCATTGGTGCCGGTCCCGGCATAAGGGGCCATAGCGGAATGCGAAAATGGCTATGGTTATTCCGCAACGGCCACTAACCGCCGGCCCGAAACGCGACTGGCCCGGCGGGGTGCCGGGCCAGCTGTAAGGTGAACGCAGACAGAGTGGGCGGGCTGCGCCTGCCCACTCTGTGGGGGTTCAAGGGGGAACATCGCGAGCGTAGCGAGCAGGCAGTTCCCCCTTTCATGGTGGGTCCTACTGGAGGACGGACTGGACCGCGGCGCGCTCTTCGACCAGTTCCTTGACCGTGCGAT